>MTLD01002725.1_pt1 | contig 31863 bp, 32 predicted proteins | sample 1982471 | NCBI WGS metagenome assembly MTLD01 (sample SAMN05712604, study PRJNA340218) | biofilm metagenome | isolation source: sample SPM anode biofilm adapted to -50 mV | place: USA | collected 2012-02-03 | reverse complement strand
AACAATGCACAAACCACACCAAGCCTTCGCTACGCTCAGGCGCGGATTTAAAGGTTAAGCTAATGTTAGGCTTATCTAAGGAATGAAATGCATGAATAATGCTGCAAATGAAGTCTTAAAATATTCTGGATTATACGGTGCTATTATCGCAACTTTAGGCTTAATTTGGAATATTTATAATGCAAAAAAGAATAGAGAAAAAAAAGTAATCATTAATATATCATCAAGATATTCGAAAAAAGAAATGCAAAAATTAGTATTATCCTATTCCGTTATTATTTATATTGAATGTATAAACAAAGGAAGTAAAAGCCTAAATATTGATAAAGCATATATCAAAACTAAAAAGAATAAAAATATATTTAAAAAATTTGTATCAGAATATGTTATTACAAAAGATGATATTCCTTTTATTTTTGAACTTAAAGACGGAAAAAAATATAAGCAGTTCTATGAATATGAAAAGATTGCTTCTTTAATTGATTTTGAAAAAGAAAAGTATTTACTATTTGAATTAATTGATATAGAAGGTAAGAAATTTTATTCTAACTTAATAAAAATAAGTGAAATTGAAGAAAAATCAATAATAGCTGAAGATAAAAATAATTATCTTCGAGAAAAGCGAAAAAATATAAAACCACCAAAAGCCTAACAAACGCTTCAACCTTATAAATCCTTTGTCATGGTTTTTGCGAGAAGATGACGCAAAAACCACGCCAAACCTTCGCAGTAGCTCAGGCGCGGATTTAAAGGTTAAGCCAATGTTAGATGGACGCCTTCGGCGCAAAAAAGGAGATTAAAAAATGAAAGTATTACTTGATACTAATATTATTATTCACAGAGAAACTCATAAAATAATACGTGATGATATTGGTGTTTTATTTAATTGGATAGATAAATTACATTATGATAAATATATTCATCCTAATACTATTATTGAAATTGAGAAGTACAAAGACCAGAAGATTGTTGAAGCATTTAAAGTAAAAATGGGTTCATATAATGTTATTCAGGCGTTGCCACCATTAGATGAGAAAGTGATTGAGGTTGGAAGCAGAATAGATAAAACAGAAAATGATAGAATTGATACTGAAATTATAAATGTCCAATATTTGGGTATAACTGATCTTTTTATAACTGAAGATAGAAAAATAAGATATAAAGCTGCATTATTAGGTATTTCATCAAATGTAGTTTCCATAGAGGAGTTTCTTGAGAGGGTATCTGCAGATAACCCAAAATTAGTTGAGTATAAGGTTCTTTCAGTTCAAAAAAAGCGTTTTGGTGAAATTTCTCTCAGTGATCCATTTTTTGATAGTTTTAGAACTGATTATATTGGTTTTGAAAAATGGTATCGGAAAAAAAATGATGAATTTGTATATGTATGTCTTTCCGCGAACATGGTATTAGCATTTCTTTACCTTAAAGTAGAAAATGAAAACGAAATATATACTGATATTTCCCCTCTATTTGATAAGAAACGAAGATTAAAAGTTGGAACATTTAAAGTTATTCTTAATGGTTTTAAACTTGGAGAGCGATTTATTAAAATCGTATTTGATAACGCTATCGAGCAAAATGTTGACGAAATATATGTTACGATATTCAATCGATCTTTGGAACAACAACGTTTGATATTTCTTATAGAGAAATATGGTTTTGTACTACATGGAACGAAACATTCTGATTCAGGAGATGAAAGTGTTTACATACGTTCTATGAGAAAAGGTAATTATGTACCTGGTAAGCCAAAATTGAACTATCCATTTATTAAAAGAGATTCAAGAGCCTTTCTTGTTCCTATTCGCGAAAAATATCATACAGATCTTTTCCCTGATTCAATATTAAGAACGGAATCACCACTAGACTATATTGAAAATGAACCATATAGAAACGCTATATCGAAGGTATACATTTCTAGGTCACATTATAAAGAGCTAATCCCAGGAGATAACATCATATTCTATCGACTAGGCGGATACTATAAGAGTGTTATTACAACAATTGGTGTAGTTGAAAGTGTTATAAAAAATATACCTACGTTTGAAGAATTTAAAAAATATTGTGGAAAAAGAAGTGTTTTTAGTGAAGCAGGACTTAAAGAGTTCTGGGATTTCTATCCTGATTTGAAACCATTTATTGTTAACTTTTTATATACATACAGTTTTCCTAAAAGAATAAACATGGAAAAATTAATTCAATTAGGAATAATTAAGGATGTTTCTTCAGCGCCAAGAGGTTTTGAATTGATTAGTAACAAAAAATTTGATATAATTATTAAGGAGACTCAAACAAATGAGAGTATTATTATCGATTAAACCAGAGTTTGCAGAACTAATATTTTCTGGTAAAAAAAAATACGAATATCGAAAACAAATATTTAAGCAAGAAGTTAATACAGTTGTTGTTTACGCAAGTTCACCAGTGCAAAAAATAATTGGTGAGTTTTCTATTGAACATATAGAACACGAGAATGTAGAAACTTTATGGGAGAAAACGGAAGACTATTCTGGTATCTCGTATGAATATTTTTCTGAATATTTTATAAATCGTGAATATGGTTATGCAATAAAAGTAGCAAATACAAATCGCTATAAGAATCCAATTAGTTTAGATAAACTTTATTCTTCAAATCCTCCTCAGTCTTTTGCATATATAAAATAATACAGGTAGATTCAACCAACAAGTGCAAAGATTAGAATAGTTCGTCATATACCTCATGAGGCGATCGAAAGCCAAGACGCTTTCTTGGACGATTGTTCAATCGTTCACAGAAGAAAGTAAGCTTATGATTGCCAATATAGTCGAGAGAGTTGCCTTTTGGAATGTACTGGCGAAGCAATCCATTAAAATTTTCATTGGTTCCCTGTTCCCAAGGATGATGTGGATTTGCGAAGTAACATGTTATAGGGAAACGATCTTCAAGAATTTTGTAGGAATGAAATTCAGTACCGTTATCAAAGGTAATGGTTTTGAATCTAGCTGGTTCAGAACGAAGTATCTTAGCAATCGCTGCACACGCATATGAAGCAGTTCTGTTGGGCAATTTCACCATTCGTGCTTCGCCAGTCATTCGTTCTACAAGCGTAAGGACACATTGGTGTTTATCCTTACCCATGACAGTATCTGCTTCCCAATGGCCAGACTCAAGCCGGTTATTGATTATGGCGGGCCGTTCTGAAATTAAGCGTTTACCGCGTAGAAGACCCCTAGAATCATCGCTTCCATAGTGTTTCCTGCGTCGCTTAGGCATTATTCTAAGGAATATGTTGAGCCCAACGAACAAGACTACTACAGAAACTGAATAAGGTGGATTTGCCTTCTTCCTTCAAAAATTATAGATATTTTAATATTGGAAATTCAGTTTCATAATGTAAGATGAGAAAGAAAAAATTCCTTTGGTAAAGCGGAGCAACCATGCGTTATAAAACTATAAACCACAATTTTAATTCATTTAATGGCTATTCAGAACTTCGTGTACAAAGGAATAGCCAAACTAGTATTACTTTGCTTTCAGGAGATGTGACAAGAAATTATTCTTCGACAACAGCTGGCGTCTCAGCACGTGTTTATAGAGATGGTGTTTGGGGTTTTGCCTCAAATCCCGATATTCACAGTGAATCTCTGGAAACAGTAATTATGCTTGCTAGCAGAAACGCTGAATTCCTTGCTTCGATGGCGGGCAACCAGAATGCTAAAATAGTTCAGGCGCATGGTTCGGGAGAGCATGATCTTTCAACATCAAAACCCCGCTTGTCGCGAAAAGAGCTGCTTGATTTCACAAGGGCAGTCGATTCGAGAATTGTTGAAGCTTACCCTAGTCTGCTATCACGAACAGTGAGCCTCGGATGCCTTGATATGGAGAAAACGCTTTTCACGTCTGAAGGCGCGGAAGCATATTCGTTCATCCCGCGGACAATCTTGTTCGTTAGGCTCGCCATGAACGATCCCATGGGCAATCCAGTCGATGTCTATCAAGCCTTCGGTGGACTCGGTCAATTCGAGGATATCTTTACGTCTCCGGATGCACTAAATGAAGATATAGATAGACTTCACGGTCACCTAATCGCAAAAGCAGATGGCATCTACCCTGAAGCGGGTGTTCGGCAGGTTATCCTTGGCCCGGAACTGACGGGGATTCTCGCCCATGAAGCCATAGGGCACACTGTAGAAGGAGATGGCGTCTTAGGAGGCTCGATCGCCGGATCATTCCTTGGCAAGAAAGTGGCAAGCGATTTAGTAACGCTTGTGGACTTTGCTCATACCGCCTTAGGCTCGACCTGCCCGGTGCCCGTCTGGATCGATGATGAAGGGACTCCTGCAGAGGACGCCGTACTGATCGACAAGGGAGTGCTCACCTCATTTATGCACAACAAGGAGACTGCGACAAAACTCCACGCAAAGCCGACGGGCAATGCCCGAGCGTTCGCCTTCTCCGATGAGCCGCTCGTACGCATGCGCAATACCGCAGTCCTTCCGGGAACATCGAAGCTCGAGGATATGATCGCCTCCATTGAGGATGGGTATTACCTTCTGAGAGACAACAATGGGCAATCAGATTCGACGAGCGAATTCATGTTCGGCGTTGTCCTCGGCTATGAGATCAAGAACGGCAAGCTCGGCCGCGCGATCAAAGACACCACGGTATCGGGGGTCGCGTTCGATATGCTGAAGACCGTCACCGCCGTATCGGACGATATGGTCTGGACCTGCGCCGGAATGTGCGGCAAGAAGCAATTGATCCCGGTCGGCATGGGCGGGCCGGCAATAACGTGCTCGATCATTATCGGGGGCAGATAAGATGATTGACAGACATATCGCTGATAGCGCCGTTAAAGCTATGCTTACGGCCGGCGCCGATGTGGGACAAGCATCGTTCACCCGCGGCGAGAAGACAGAGTTGAATGTCGATGCTGGAGCCATGAGCCTCTTGCGTACGACCATCGAGACAAACCTCGCGGTAACGGCCTATTCGAAGAACAGAAAGGGCTCTAGTACCGTCAATCTTGTCGACGAGGATTCGATTCGAATTGTCGCAGGAGAAGCCGTCGATGCGGCATTGGTATCAAAGGCTGATCCGGCCTATGGGATCGCGCCAGCCTCAGCTCCTGCAGCATTCTCCATAGGCAGCGCGGCTCCCGATCTGCAGGGCATGTACGACAGACTCGCCGAATTCCTCGCGACTTGTAAAAAAGAATATCCAACGGTGAACCTTGAGCAGTGCGTCTTCGACTTTACCGCGAAAACCTCCTACTTCGCGAACTCGAACGGAGTATCGCTCAGCCAGGCGAGAGGTATGTATTCATTCTTCGCCGTATTTACTGCCAAGGATGGAGGCAAGGCGTCAAGCTTCAACTACTCCGGAGCGAATCGTTTAGCGCTTGATCTTCCTTTTGTTGCATGGGGAGATGTTGGCGAACTCATGCGGCAAGCCTCAGAACAGATAGAGGCGAAGCCGCTTGATGGGAAATTCGAGGGCGACCTCATCATCGCTCCATACTGTCTGGGCGATTTCCTCTATAGGCTGGAGACGAGCTACCTTGGAGATTATGGACTCGTGAGCGGCGCTTCTCCTTTCAAGTTATCCTTCGGGAAAGAAGTCGCTTCAAAATCCTTCAGTCTTCGATCGGAGCCTGTTTCCGGAGTACTCCAGGATAGGTGCTATTTCACAGAAGACGGCTTCGTCGCGGAGGACTGTCCCATCATCGAGAAAGGCATACTGAAGAATTCGTTCTTGAGCCTTTATGGAGCGAACAAGACAGGCTTGATGCGCTGCCCCAGCGGCGGAGGCAGCCTTACCGTGGATCCGGGGGATTCCTCATTGGAAAATCTCATCGCGAGCACAGAAAAGGGAGTGCTTCTTACCCGCTTCTCCGGTGGCAGTCCGAGTGAAGATGGCGACTTCTCAGGGGTTGCCAAGAACAGCTACTTGATCCGTGAGGGCAAGATTGAACGTCCCTTGGCGGGCACGATGGTCTCTGGGAATATCTTGAAGTTCTTGAGGGAGATTGAAGGCATATCAAAAGAACGAGTTGACTTTGGGAATACGCTTCTTCCCTGGATAAAGACGAAAGGGATTACCATTTCCGGTTCATAATGGCTTTTCTTGCTTTTACTAAAGGAACTGTCGCAAAGAAGGTTCATAATGAAAGTAACCCAAAGTGACTTTGATACTATGGTTTTCGATTTGCTTGAACGAGGGAATGATGATTGGTGCACTGATACCGAAGTGTTTTCAGTTGTCATTGAATACTTTGGACAAGGTGAATATCAAAACCAGACCAAAATTGTAATGAGAATTCTTGAAATTGTACTTACTAATAGCTATATGGCTGCGGGATACTACGACAATGCGGTTGGTTTCATACCTTGGAAAGAAGATTGTGCGGCGATACTTCAGAAAGTAGAAAAGGAATTATCGGTACGTGAATCGATCCCAGTATTCGGTGAAGTGTTTTGGGTAGCGATTACCCCAAAAGGAGAAGAAAAATACAAAGCTGCTGTATTACTCAAGCCAATGCATAACTGACTTTTCGAATGTCGAGGTTTAGCTTTTTTTTGCAGGGGAATATCAATAAAGAGCGAAGGACTGGATTATAGCATGCGTGTATATTACTTTAATAGTTATAAGAAAATAAAATAAAGCTCCATTTTCACTAGTAGCCTTGTTGTTTCTGGAATACAATAGTGCAAGGAGGAAATATGGATGATGCGACCTCCTTATATAGTGTAATATTTGAAAATTTCCCTGACGGAATTATCTTGGCAGATCGAGAAAACAAGATCCTTTTTGTTAACGCGGCTGCAGAACGCATTCGCAGAATTTCTCGAAAAGATAAAATTGGGAAGAATATTCTTGATTGTCACCCTGAGGCATCACGAGAGAAGGTGAAACGGGCCTTATCCTATATTCATGAAAAGAAGATTCCATTCCAGCGAATGGTCGTTGATTCAGTCTCTGATAGGATCTATGAAAACTCTTATAGGGTAATCGAAAATGCCGATGGCAGTGTCCTAGGCACGATGGTCATCTCTAAGGATATTACTGATAAACAGAAAGCAGAACTGGAACGATTGCGATTCAATCAAAGATTGCAGTTGGAAATTACAAGCTTAAGTGATCGGCTTAATTCGCTCTTTCTCGAATCACTCGCCTCTCTCGTCAACACACTCGAAGCAAAAGATGTTTATACAAGAGGCCATTCAGAACGCGTAACAGGCGTTAGCAAGAAATTTGTTTTAAGTGTTTTTGGCAGCACACAGCTCCTATCCGACATTGAGCTTGCTGCGAGGCTCCACGATATCGGGAAGATAGGAATCAATGAAGCAATACTCAACAAACCAGGCAAATTGACTGACGAAGAAATGGCTTTAATGCGTAAACATCCGGAAATCACTGCGCAAATTCTTTCACCATTCGCAAACCTCAAAGAAGTAACAAATATCGCGAAGCATCATCATGAACGATTCGATGGCAAAGGGTATCCTGATGCGTTAGCGGGAGACTCAATCCCGATTGGAAGCAGAATTTTAGCACTTGCTGATACCTACGATGCTATGACTTCTTCACGACCATATCGTGAAGCTCTTTCTCTTGATGTGGCGATTAAAATCATTAAAGAAAACTTTGGTACTCAATTTGATCCTGAATTGGGCACTAGCTTTATCGAGCTGATTGAGACAGGAACGATTTAAGTAACATGGAGATGTCTTTCACTTCACCTTAAGAAGATCCTCCATGGGGTCCTTCGTTGCCGGCGGCTCGCCAACAAGATCAATGCGCGACGGTGAAGATGAGGAGAGTCCAAACTCTTTCAAGAACGCGGAGCACTGTTCAAAGGCGCCTTTCATCGCCGTGTACTCAGGCGTCATCTGCGTGTTTCGCTTGGCGAGGTACTGCGCAAACGTGATCTTTTCCCGCTTTCACTCGACCTCAATAGAGGTGATCGATTCCTTGATTTCCCGGTAGATTCTGTACTGCTCACAGAGCACCTCAAGAGAATAAGTATCAAGCTTCGTGAACGTCTTGAGCCTCACGAGTTCTCGTGCAGTCTCGTTCCACATTTGCTTCCCCCAGTAGTTGGGGTGGCTTGGCGCCTTCGGAACTGAGGTGATCATTAAAAGTACTAGCCCCCTGCCGTCGCCTTGCCTTGAGAATGTACGAAAACCCTTGTCTTCTTTGCAAAAGGTTCCTTTTAATGGTCGTTACAGTCATCGAAATGATCGTTCCTTCGTGAATCTGCGGCTCCACCTTCCTGAAATCCTGGGGCGAAAGCGCCTTCCTCAAATCCTCAATATCCTCGTCTTCCCGTGTCATCGTACTCCCCAGCCAGAGGTAACTATGCTTGCACAGGTACCTTCAAACCCTTCGAAAACCCCTTGAAAATGCCCAGTTTTTGCATGATTTCTGCGATTTTTTCTTGATTTTTGCCATTTCCTCGTCGGAAATCTCTGCCGGCGCGAAGGATCCGCCGGTGCTCCATCGCTCCAGAGCGGCTTTCCGTTTCAACGGCGCTTCCTCTCTCTCCATATCTCTATCTGGGGTTGTATGTTGTGTATACAGATGCTTTTCAAAACGAGACTTAACTAATACAGCCCCTAGAAATAAATCAAAAACAGAGATATGCCGGGGACGGGCATCGAACCCGCACGCCGCTTGCGCAGCAAGGGATTTTAAGTCCCTGGTGTCTACCAATTCCACCACCCCGGCGAAAGGGCCGCGGCGCGGCAGAGCGTTGAAAGACGCCGTCGCGCAACGCGGAAATGATAGCCGACAGGCACCGGGCGGTCAAGGCGGGCCGGCTTGGCGGCCGTTTCGGGCGGGGCGCGGCCGATACCGCTAACCGGGCTGCGCGAGGACACGCCCCGCGCCCCCCGTGTCCCGCGCTCGGCTACAAGCCGAAGAACTCCCGGAGGAAGACCGCCACCCCGTCGTCGTCGACAGAGGGCGCGACGGCGTCGGCCTTGGCCTTGAGTTCGTCGGACGCGTTGCCCATCGCCACGCCGACGCCCGCGGCGAGGAGCATGTCCTCGTCATTTTCGGCGTCGCCGAAGGCTATCACCTGGTCGAGGCTGCCGCCCCAGTGGCCCACGCAGGCGCCGAGGCCCGAGGACTTGCTCACGCCCCGCACCACGACTTCCAGCATGAAGGGAGCCGAATACATGATCTGGACCGTGCCGCCCAGCTCGCGCTCGAGGACTGCCTTGATGGCTTCCAGCCGGTCATGGTCGTCCAGGAACATCGCCTTGGTGAAGCCGAGCTTGTCGAGGCGGTCGAAATCGACCTTTTCGCCCTCTATGCCCGAGCGCTTGACGTAGAAGAGGGTGTAGGGCTTTTCGCGCTCGTAGTACCAGCGGTCGCCGATGAAGGCGTGGAAATGCGAGTCGAAGGCGCGCGAGATCTCCACGATGCGCCGCGAAAGGGGCTCGTCCATGTGTGTCTGCGCCAGGACGACGCCCTTGCCGTCGTAGACGTCGGCGCCGTTGGTGCAGACGAAGCCGTCGACGCCGCCCGCGGCAGCGACGTGCTTATTCGCCGAGGCGAAGACGCGCCCCGTCGAGATGATCACCTTCTTGCCGGCGGCGCGGCAGGCGACGAGGGTGTCGCGCACCGCGGGCGAGAGGACATAGTCCTTGTCGAGGATGGTGCCGTCCATGTCCAGGGCGATATAGCCGATATGGTCGTTCTTATTCGTCATTTTCCGTTTGTTCCTTGGGCGATCATAGCGCGGAGCGCGCCGCTTTGTCAGGAGTATGGCCGCGCCTCGGCTTTACACGATGGGGCTCGCTGGAACAGAATACCGCCATAATGGCTGAAGGCTATATCCTTGCGAACGGAACGGCGGTCCTGCCCGATCGCCTGCTCGAAAAAGCGACTATCGCGACGCACGGCGGGAAAATCGTCGCCATCGGCGCGGAATCCCCCGCCGAGATTGCCGCCTCGCGGCCGGAATGCCGCGGCCTCCCCGTCGTCGACTGCGCCGGAGCCTATGTCCTGCCGCGACTCGTGGAAATGCACATCCACGGAGCCTTCGGAATCGGCTTCGAGAGCGTAACCGGTCCCGGCGAACTCCTCACTGTGGCCCGCGAGCTGCGGGCGAGGGGAGCGGGAACCTTCGTGCCGACCATCCTCTGGGACGAGGCCGCCGTGTCCCGCCTGGCCGCCGCGATCGAGGAATCGGGCCTGCCGGAATCCGCCCTGCCCGGCATCTACATCGAAGGCCCTTTCGTCAATCCGGAGAAGCGCGGCGGCATCGGCCTGGACCGCATCCGGGCGCCCGACGCCGAACTCTGCCGCAGAATCCTGCGCGCCGCGCGCGGAAAGCTCAAGATCATGGCCCTCGCCCCGGAACTGCCGGGCGTCGAGGCGCTGTACCCAATCCTCGGCGAGGCCGGCGTGAGGATATCGCTCGGGCATTCGGCCGCCGACGCGGGCGTCGCCACGCTGAAAGGACACTTTTCCGTAACGCACCTTTTCAACGCCATGAGCGGCCTCGACCATCGGCGCGGCGGGCTCGTGAACCTGGCCTTGGCCGGGCGCACCACCTGGGCCGAGCTCAACGCCGACGGCATCCACGTCAACGCCGACTGCATGGCCGTGGCCTCGCGCTGCCTGCCTCCGGACAAGCTCGTCCTGACGAGCGACGCCGTGGTCGCGGCGGGGCTCCCCTACGGCGAATACTCCTATTTCGGCTCGCCGGTGCGTTCGGGGCCGGACGGCGTCCGCTACGTCGAATCGGGCACCCTGATGGGCTCGAACCGGCTCGGCATGGAGATAGTGGTTTCGTATCGGCGCGCCTCCGGAGCCGCGCTTCCGGCCGCCGTCGCTTCGATGAGCCGCACGCCTTCGGACGTCCTCGGCTTCGGACCGGCGACGAGAGCCTGCCTCGAAATCGGCGCCGCGGCCGATCTCTTCGTATGGGACCGCGAACTTGCATCCTGCAGGCCGCCCGAAGCCCTGCTCGACGCCGCGCCCCACGGTTCCGGGCGAACCGGCGCTGCGAAAAACGCACAAGGAAAAACGAAATGATCCATAGGAAAGCGACCGCCTACATCCACGCGGGCAACCTCGTCGCCAACATGAGGAAACTCCGCCAGCTCGCCGGCGGCGCGAGGCTCTGCGCCGTCATCAAGGCCGACGCCTACGGGCACGGGGCGATCGCCGTCTCGCAGATCCTCGACCGCGAGGGCGTGGACTACCTGGCCGTCGCCCTGCTGGAGGAAGCCCTCGAGCTCCGCGCCGCGCGCGTGGCGGCGCCCATCCTCGTCCTGGGCACCACCGACCCCTCGAACGCCGACATCATCGTGGCGCAGAACATCACGCAGACCGTCTTCACCGACGAGCTCGCGGCCGCGCTCTCGGCGTCGTCGCGAAGGCTGGGCCACGAGGCGCGCATCCACCTGAAGATCGACACCGGCATGCATCGGCAAGGCATCGCCCCCGGCGAGGCCGAGGCTTTCGCGCGCAAGCTCTCGTCGCGAAAAGGGCTCGCGGTCGAGGGCGTCTACTCGCACTTCGCCGAGGCGGACAGCCCCGATCCCGGCTTCACCCTGGAACAGCTCGCCCAATTCCGCCTGGCGCTGGACGGCCTGGCCGCGGCGGGCGTGAGGCCGCCGATACGGCACATCGCCAACAGCGCCGCCCTGATGGCCTTTCCCGAGGCGCGCTTCGACATGGTGAGGCCCGGCATATTGCTGTACGGGCTTTCCCCCAACACCGATCCGAACCCGCCCGAGGGCTTCGCGCCCGTGATGCAGCTCTGCGCCTCCATCGCCAACATCCGCGTCCTGGAGGCCGGCGAGAGCGTCAGCTACGGGCGGCTTTTCACCACGCGCCGGCGATCGCGCATAGGCCTCCTTCAGATCGGCTACGCCGACGGCTATTCGCGCCTCCTCTCCAACCGCGCCGAGGTGATCGTGCGGGGCAGGCGCGCCCCCGTGGCGGGCAGGATCTGCATGGACCAGGTCATGATCGATGTCACCGACATTCCCGAAGCCGAAGTGGGAGATGAAGCGACGCTCTTCGGCCTGCCGGAGCTGCCCGCCGGCGAGCTCGCCCGGCTCATGGGCACCATCGACTACGAAGTCGTCTGCGGCGTTTCGAAACGCGTTCCCCGCATCATGAAGGAGTAGGACCATGGAGGCGGAATTCCGGAAATACCACGGCCTCGGCAACGACTACATCGTCATCGACTCGCGCGATTTTCCCTTTATCCCCGAGCCCGCCGCGGTGCGCGCGATCTGCGACCGCAACTTGGGGCCGGGCTCCGACGGCATCCTCCTCGGGCCGCTCGCGGGCGCCGACGATCTCGCGGGATTCGCCGGGAGCGTCCCGGCCGGGACGAGGCTCCCCGCCGGAGCCGTCCCCTGGGTGCGCATCTTCAATCCCGACGGGTCCGAGGCGGAGAAGAGCGGCAACGGCCTGCGCATTTTCTGCTGCTATCTCGCCGAGCGCGGCTACGTCGGAGGCGCCGAGTTCTCCGTGGGCACCAAGGGCGGCGCCGTGCGCGCCCGGGTTTTGAGCCTCGAGCCGCCGAGCGTGCGGGTGGCGATGGGCGAGCCTGATTTTTCAGCCCGCTCGGCGCGGCTCGCGACTGGCCTCCCCGAATTCGTCCAGCAGGAAATCGACCTCGGCGGCGAGAAGGTCGTCGCCACCTTCGTCTCGATGGGCAATCCCCACTGCGTCATCCTGACCGACAATCCGACGCCGGAAATGGCCAGGAGCCTTGGCCCCTTGATCGAGCGGCATCGGCTTTTCCCCGAGCGCACCAATGTTCAATTCGCCGCGGTGATCGACCGCCACCACCTGCGCATCGAGATCTGGGAGCGCGGCGCCGGCTACACGCTCGCGAGCGGCTCCTCCTCCTGCGCGGCGGCCTCGGCGGCGCGCAGGCTCGGCCTCGTCGAAGGGCCGGTCGAGGTGCTCATGCCCGGCGGAACGCTTTCGCTCGACCTCACGGAACCCTGCGTCATGATGACCGGCCCCGTGTCCGGTATCTATGAAGGACGCTTCCACCAAGCGCTGATCGGCGAGCTGGCCGCGGCCGGCGCCCTGCCGCCGGGCAATCCCCGCTCCGCGCAGGCTGGCGGCGCCCCGTGATCGTCGGCGACGAGACGCTCGCCCTCCTCGGGCGTTCCACCTGCTATCGCATCGACCTCGACATCATCGAGAAGAACGTCCGCGACATGCGGGCGATTATCGGTCCCGGCGTCATGCTCGCCGCGGTGCTCAAGGCGGACGCCTACGGGCACGGAGCGGTCGCGATCGCCGGAACCATCCTGAACGCGGGAGCCGACCTCCTGGCCGTGGCCGCCCTGTCGGAAGCCCTCGAACTCCGCCGCGCCTATCCCGAGGCGCCGATCCTCGTCATGGGCTGCACGCCGCCCATCTTCGCGCGCGTCATGGCGGCGCAGAGGATCATGCCCACCCTCTACGACGCGGGCGCCGCCACCGTGTTCTCCGACGCCGCCCTCTCCGCGGGCGGGAAGCTCCCCGTGCACATCAAGCTCGACACCGGCATGAACCGCCTCGGCATCAAAGCCTACGAGCGCCCCGAAAAAGTGATCGCGGCCATCGCCGCGCTGCCCGGACTCTCGATCGCCGGAACCTTCACCCACCTCGCGCTCAGGGACAGGGCATCCGACCTCGCCCAGTACGCCCTCTACCGCGAGACCCTCAATGCCTGCGCCGCGCTGGGAGTCTCCACGGGACTCCGCCACGTCTGCGATTCCATAGGCGCCCTGCGCTACCCCGAATTCCACCTGGACATGGTGAGGGTGGGCGCGGCCTTCTTCGGCGTTAGGCCCATGCGAATGGGATCCGAGTACGACGCCTATCCCTTCCCGGCGCCCGCCGCCTTCGTCACGCGCATCGCGCGGATCCGCAGGCTGGCCGAGGGAGAAATGGTGTCCTACGACGATTCCTGGAAGGCCCCCGCTGGCGGCACGCAGATCGCCACCCTGCCCGTGGGCTACGCCGATGGCTATCCGCGGTGTTTCGGCAACAGGGCGCAGGTCCTCGTGAACGGCCGCCGCGCGCCCGTGGTCGGACTCGTCTGCATGGACCAGGCCATGGTGGACTTGGGCGACATCGAAGCCGAAGAGGGCGACGAAGCGATCCTCCTCGGCGCGGGCATCGGCCTGGGCGAAGCCGCCGACTGGGGCTCGACGAACCGGAACGAGATACTCTGCGGCATCGGGCGCCGCGTGCCGCGCCTCTACGTCAGGCAGGGCAGGGCTGTGGCCTTCGACGACAGGCTCTCCGGCTCGACCTTGACTTGGCTATAAAAGAAAAGGGGAGAACGATGAAGGCTGGAAAAGAACTCCTGGACGAAATTCTATCGATGAAGGAGTGGCTCGTCGCCACGAGGCGCGTCCTGCACCGTATTCCCGAGCCCGGCGACGCCGAGTTCGAGACCCAGGCCGAGCTCTGCTGCGTCTTGGATACGCTAGGAATCCCCTTCGAGAAGCGCAGGACATCCGTCGTCGCCCTCGTCGAAGGCGGAAAGCCGGGCAAGGTCGTCGGAATCAGGGCCGACATGGACGCCCTGCCCGTGAACGAGCCCTCGGAGAGGCCCTACGCTTCATGCCATAAGGGCTACATGCACGCCTGCGGCCACGACGCGCATATGACGGTCGCCTTGGGCGCCGCCAAATACTTTTCCGAACATCGCGCCGAACTCGCAGGCTCCATCAAGTTCCTCTTCCAGCCTGCCGAGGAGACGACGGGCGGCGCCGCGAACATGATCGCCGACGGCTGCCTCGAAAACCCGCGCGTCGACTATGTGATCGGCCTCCACGTCATGCCGGACATCCCCGTCGGCAAGGTGGAGCTCAAGCGCGGGGCGCTGAACGGCGCCTCCGACTGGCTCGGCGTGACTGTGCGCGGGAAAGGTGCCCACGCCGCCTATCCGAGCGCGGGCATCGACGCGATCATGATCGCCGCCAAAGTGGTCGACGCCCTGCACACCGTCGTCTCGCGCAACGTCTCGCCCCTGCAGGAAGCCGTCCTCACGCTGGGGACCATCCAGGGCGGCGCGCGGAACAACATCATCGCCGACGAAGTCTCCATGACGGGCACGATCCGCACGACCAACCCCCAGGTGCGCGCCGAAGTGGCCGAACGCGTCCACGCCATCGCCTCGGGAATCCCGGCCGCCCTGGGCGGATCCGGCGAGGCGCGGATCGTGGCGGGCTACTCGGCTCTCATCAATCACGACTGGGTGGTCGACCTCATCGCCGGGGAAGCCCAGGCCGTCCTCGGCAAGGATTCCATCGTCTGGCGCGAAAAGCCCAGCCTCGGCGTCGAGGACTTCGGCTTCTTCCTCCAGGAGCGCCCGGGCGCTTTCTACCATCTGGGCTGCGGCAACAAGGCCAAGGGCATCGTCGAGGCGCTGCACGCCAAAGGCTTCGACATCGACGAGGACTGCCTGCCCCTGGGCGTCGCCATGCACGTCGGCATCGCCGCGCGCCTTTTGGGAGCGCAGCGGTGAAGCCCCGGCGGCTCAGGCGAGGCGATCTCGTCTCCCTTGTGGCGCCCTCGGGCTCGGCGAGCGACTCCGCCCGCGTGGAAGCCTCGGTCCGCGCCCTCGAAAACCTCGGCCTGCGCGTGAAAGCCTCCCCCCACTGCGCCGACGCGCGCGGGTATCTGGCCGGGGAAGACGCGGCGCGCGCGAGCGACCTCGAGGCGGCCTTCGCCGATCCGGAAACCGCGGCCGTGATCTGCCTCAAGGGCGGCTACGGCACGCCGCGCATCCTGGACCGCATCGACTACGGCATCGTCGCGGCCCGCCCCAAGGTCTTCCTCGGGTACAGCGACATCACCGCGCTCCACGTGGCCTTTTACCAGCGCGCCGGGCTCGCGACCATCCATGGCCCCATGCCCTCGTCGGATATGGTTCCCGACTTCGATCCCGACTCCCGCGCGGCGCTGGAACGCATGCTTTTCGGCGACGAGGCGGCGGCCGGCGCGCCGGCCGCCGCGGTCGAGGCGTTCGCGCCCATGGCCGTCCGCAATCCCGGCGGCCGCCCCTTCGCGCCGCTCTCGAGCGGCGTCGCCGAAGGCCCCCTCGTCGGCGGCAACCTTTCACTCCTCGCCGCGGCCATGGGAACGCCCTTCGCGCTCCAGGCCGAGGGGAAAATCGTCTTTATCGAGGATGTCGACGAAGCGCCCTATCGGATCGACCGGATGCTGACCCAGCTCCGCCTGTCGGGCGTTTTCGAAGCCTGCGCCGGCGTGGTGTTCGGGGCGTGGACGCGCTGCGACCCGGCCGCCGGGAAACGCTCGCTTTCCATCGGCGAGGTGATTCAGGATATCGTCGTTCCCTGCGGCAAGCCGATCTTGGCCGGCGTCGAGGCGGGGCACTGCGCGCCCACGTTGACCCTGCCGTTCGGCGTGCGCTGGCGTCTCGACGCCGACACCGCCGCGCTCACGCTGCTCGAGTCGCCCTTCGCCGGCTAGGCGCAGCGCGCGGCGCCCTCGACGTACAAATCGCCTCCGCGGCGAGCCCTATTTCCCGCCGCAGGCCGCCGCGAAGGCCGAAAAGATCGCGACGAACTGCGGGAAGCGCTGCGTGAGGCTCTCGGGATGGAACTGCACCCCGACGAGGAAACGCGTCCTGTCGACGGACTCGAAGCCTTCGAGCACCCCGTCGGCGGCGAAAGCCGAGGCGTCGAGCCCCGGCGCCAGCTCCTTGACCGCCTGGTGGTGGAAGCTGTTCACGCGCAGCCGCTCCTGCCCGAAAATTCCGCGCAGCAGGCTCCCTTCGACAAGATCCACCGAATGATAGAGTCTGTCCACGGGGAAACCCTCGGGATTGTGGGCGTTCGTACCGGGGCGCTGCGCCGCGAGATCCTGGAAAAGCGAGCCGCCCATCGCCGCGTTGATGAGCTGGCAGCCCCTGCAAATGCCGAGTATCGGAATTCCCCTCGCCATGGCGGCCTTGAGGAGCTCCAGCTCCCACTCGTCCCGCGCGATGTCGAACGATCCGATGCCCACGACCGGCTCCTCGCCGTATAATGCCGGGTCGGAATCTTTTCCCCCTGAGAGGATGAGGCCGTCCACCTGCTCGACGTAACGCTCCGCCCACTCGGGCTCGTTGGCCAGGGGGATGGGGAAGGGGAGGCCGCCGCCCGCCCGTACCGAGCGGCTGTAGTGATCGCTCACCGAACAGTAATTTGCCCGCGGCTGGGGATCCACGAAGGTCGTAATGCCGATGCGAGGGGTCATGGGCGCTCCTTTTAACCTGCTTTGCGCATTTTAGCCGCGGAGAGGAGCTTTTTCCAGACGCGAGGCGCTTAAAATCCGCCGCGGAATAGGCTACAATCCGCCCATGAGCATCGCCGACTTCAACCCGGCCGCGGAAATACGCGGCGGCACCCTGTATTTCGACGGCGTCTCCACCGTCGAACTCGCCGAACGCTATGGAACGCCCCTGTACGTGGTCTCCGAGACCGCGGTTCGCGGGCGCTGCGCCGCCGTGCGCTCGGCCTTCCTCGACAAATACCCGAACACCGCCGCCGTCTACGCCAGCAAAGCTTTCCAGACCCTCGACATGTGCCGCATCGTGACCGAGGAAGGCCTCGGCTTGGACGTCGTCTCCGGCGGAGAACTTTACGCCGCGCTCAAGGCGGGCGTCGATCCCGCGAAAATCATCTTCCACGGCAACGCCAAGTCCGCCGACGAGCTCGACTACGCCGTCCGCAGCGACGTGGGCCGCATCGTCTCGGACAATCTCTTCGAAATCGCCGAGCTCGAGCGCCTCGGCGCGCTCCACGGCAAGAAAGTGCGCGTGCTCTACCGCGTGACGCCGGGCGTCGACAGCCACACCCACCGCTTCATCTCGACCGGCAGCCTCGACTCCAAGTTCGGCATCCCCCTCGATCCCTCGGTCCGCGACGATTATATGCGCGCCGTTCTCGACGCGCCGCACCTTGACTTCCGCGGCTTCCACTTCCATATAGGCTCCCAGCTCCACGACAACTTCTCCCACCTCGCCGCGCTGCGCATCGTCCTCAAGCTGGTCGCGGATGTCGCCCCTGCCTACGGTTTCGCTGCGCCCGAGCTGAACCTGGGCGGCGGCTTCGGCATCCGCTATCTCCCCGGCGACCCCGCCCTCGAGCCCGGCTACTTCGTCGATCCCATGATGGAGCTGATCCGCTCTACGTGCGGCGAGGCCGGCATCCCCATGCCGCGTGTCACCATCGAGCCCGGCCGCTGGATCATCGGCGAGGCGGGCATCACCCTCTACGCCGTCCGCTCGGTCAAGACCATCCCCGGCATCCGCACCTACGTGGGCGTGGACGGCGGCATGGCCGACAACATCAGGCCCGCCCTCTACGAGGCGAAGTACCACGCCCTGCTCGCCAACAAGGCGGCCGAGGCCGTGGCCAGCGCTCCTGCCGGCAGTCTCGGCGCCTCAGCCGACACTCTCGTCACCGTGGTCGGCAAGTGCTGCGAGACCGGCGACGTCCTTATCCGCGACATCGCGCTGCCCGACCCCCAGCCGGGCGACACGCTCGCCGTCTTCTCCACGGGCGCCTACAACCACTCCATGGCCTCGAACTACAACCGGATTCCCCGCCCGGCCGTCGTCCTGACGCGCGCGGGAACCCACCGCCTCTCGGTGCGCCGCGAGACCTACGAGGATCTCGTCGCCCGCGAACTCTGAACCGCGCATACGCCGTGCCAAACATCGGCATTTGCCTCATGTAAAGACTACTCTATGGCAAGCTGTGTCCGGCGGAAGTGTCGGGGAGTCACCCTGCTTCGTCGCGTTGGGCGCGGCATTCGGCGGCACGACCGATGTGCCCGGCTTGGATTCCACCGGCGTAACCCTGACCACGTCAGGCTACAGCTTCTCGTTGGTGAAAACGACAAAGGATGGAGCGACCTGCACTTCCCACCTCTGGATCGCCGCCGGCGCGGCGTGGGATGCCGGCGTGTTCACGGACACCGTGACTATCTCCATCGCCGCAACCTGAACGAATGCGAATCGCATGGACACCGCCCGAGGAGGAGTAATCCTCAGGAGGTGTCTCAGCGCATCACTCTCTCGAATTCATAGGCGCGTAACATAAGGGCGGATAGGATGAAAAAAGCTTAAGGCTTTATTCCTCTTCCTCCTTCTTCTTGTTGGCGGGACAATCCATGCCGCCGCGAGCGGTTCCTTACCTGGAACATCGGGAACGTCATCATCGGCCGCAGCAAGAACAACTGGATCGTCACGCTTTCCTCGACGAACCCAGGCTACCTGGTGAACACCGCCGACGCCCCGCAGAAAGTCGCCTATACCGACACCTTCAAGATCACGATAACATATCCATAAATCTATATCTATAAAAGTCTTGCTGGTAAATTACAACCAATTCGCTCTTGACATAGCCCCATCGTGCCGATTATACTTATATCAAAGTAGGCGGCATAAGCCGCCACAAACAAAAAGTGTCCACGGTTTCGACCGTGGCGTAGGAGCCTCTCATGAAAAAGTTCTCTTTCGTCGCCCTGTTCGCTATCGTCGCGTTTGGTGCTGCGTTTGCGGTTTCTCCCCAGACCGGCACCGTGGGATTGACCGGGACCGTGGCGGAAACGTTCACGCTCGTCGTGCCCGCGGCTTACTCGCATGCCATGGATGACACCGCCAACGCGGTGAACACATGGACTATCGGTGATGTGACGGTGACCAGCAACGTGAAAGCTTGGACCTTTGGGGTCTCTTCCGCGAAGAGTGGTTACCTTGTCAACAGCGCCGACAACACCGAGAAGGTCGCGTATACGATGTCACTCGGTAACCTTGGTACTGACCAGAGCCTCTCGGGCACTTGGACGAGCGCGGCCCAGGCCAGGACGGCGAAGACGGGTAATACCTATCCGCTGTCGATCAAGTTTACCGCTGCTGCCGATTCCTTCTGGCAGGCTGGAACGTACACCGACACGCTCACGATCACTATCACGCACAACTAAACCGACGTAGCCGAGGGTGATGCCGGCGAGCGACAAGCTCGCCGGTTTTTTTATATAGAAAGCTACTTTTTTATGATTATTTCTATATTTCGCTTGACATTTAATTCTGATATCTCGATAATGTCTAAGAGCGGTTTTGAAGAAAAAAGTTGTACAGCAGTAAAGAAAGTTGGTTCGCCCAGCCTGGTCTTCTTCCATTTCTTCAAATCCTCTAGAAAATGCGCTGCCTTATGGCGGTAAAAAAAGTTTTGGAGGGAATTATGAAAAAGTTTGCGGTTCTTTTCGTTGCTGCGGTTATTGCGATCGGTTCTGTTAGCGCTGCGACTACTAATACTCTCACGGTTAATGGTTCAGTCACTCAGCGAATGGAGATAGGTCTTCCTCTTCTTGCGAATGAAACGGGGACTATAGCCATGACGCTCGATGGAACGGGAAGTGAAGCAAGCACTGGAGATATTACGCTTCGTGCGTGGGCCAATCGTAAGAGCTGGAAAATAACTTTTACTTCAGCACATGCAGGTAAACTTGTAAGCACAGGCTTGCCTTCGATTGACTATCTATTCAATGTCGCGGCCCCTACTCTTTCGGACGCTACTATCGGTTCTGTCGCTTATGCCTCTCTTAGTACTCCGGCTGTGGTTGAAGCCACTAATGCCAAGACACCGAAGCAAGGTATTGACTTTACTTTGACCGCCAAGGTTCTCGGCCAAGCTGATGCTGATATCCTTTACGAAACTGGAAGCTACTCTGATACGATAACCATCGCTATTTCTGCAAACTAATTTTCCCGATTGTTGCTTTTGGTTCGGGGGCATCCTAATTAAGGGCGCCCCCGGTTTAGGTAATTTATTAAAGTATTATCTATAGAGAAGTGCTATGAAAAAAGTAATGTTATCACTAGTAATAGTTATCGTAGCTGCCGGAGCCGTTTTTCCGGTTTTCGGCGCGAATGAATCAACTTCTCTGACTGTAATGGCTCAGGTTACTCCCGTGTTCACTATCAATATGGACGAGCCTGGAACTTTCAATATCGTCGGTGAAAATAGCAAGTTGATTCCCAGCAAACAAATAGGCAGCCCGGTTATAGTAAGCAATTACAACTCGTGGAAGATAAGCGTGGAATCGTCGTATAAGTCTTCGTCGACCATCGGTCGGCTCAAGCTCGACGATGTCGAGACGTACATCCCGTATTCCTTCGCTTTGATGGATGGAGATAACGCTGTCGTGTCGACTTTCGGCACATCGAGCGCCGCGCAGTCGATCACCACAAGGGATGGTAAGGCGTTTGGGCTCTATTTCTACTTCGACTCGGATGACGCCACGCTTTGGCCACAGGGGATCTACCGGGATACAGTGATTCTCGCAATTTCAACCGACTGACAAAGTCAAAAAGAATAAAGGAGCAAGTATGAAAAAGTTGGCTTTTATCGCGATTGTTTCAATGATCCTCGCGGTGCCGGCATTCGCAACGCCGAGCAATTTCTCGACCGAAGTCAAGGCCGCCGTCGATTATACGCTCACCGTCACGTCGACGATCGGCACGCAATCGGTGCTTGATACCACCAAGAACAGCACCGAGATCGGAAAGCTCACCCTGGTATCGAACTTGAACGGTTTCAAGCTTACGGTGACTTCCGCCAATTCCGGCAAGATGATCCGCCAGAACGGCACCGAGCAGTATCCTTACACGCTCACCGTGGCGTCCTCCACGCTCGGCGCGCTCGTAACCGCGCACGACCTCAGCACGGCGTATACCTACACGGCTACCGGCGCCCAGCCTTCAAGCGAACTTACTTTCACTTTGAACTATCTGAAACCGACTGAGTACACGCCGACGCTTACCGCGGGCGTCTATGTCGACACACTGACTGTTTCCATAGAATCAAACTGAAGTTAATAGTGGAATGATGGTGGCGGCCGGTGTAAAAACCGGCCGTTCATATTTATAGGCTTTTATTGGTATCGCGAAGGAGGGGCAAATGGCAAAACGCTTTTTATTACTGACGCTGCTCCTCGCAGCAACCGCTTTCTCAGTGGTTGCCGAGACCTGGTATATCGAACCGGCTTCTCTCTCTTACAATAAATTTCAAGGAACGGCCGCCACCATAAATGTAAGGATCCGCGTATCGAGGAGCGCTTCTTCGGGCTTGGCCAAAAATTTTTACCTTCTGGTGACAGGAGCCAATCTCGGTTCCTATGAAGCGGGCTCGAGGCGCCTCTATCTCAATAATAGCCTTGGTTCAGAATATATTGCCGTCAATGTGCGGAAAACGTCGGGAACAACGGAAATATCCACTCCCAATACCGCTGGGGGGAAAACGGTGCTGTCGGGAAGCATCGGCGCGACGGCGACCTCCGTTGATGTATCGTTCAAGGTGTACATCCCTCTTGATTATATCTTTACAACAGGCACTTACTCGAATTTCTTTACCTTCAGCTTATATGTAGGATCAACGACTTACTCATCGTCGCTACCTGTCTCGGCAGCAGGAACATTCAGCATGAGTATAGAAGTGACGAGCAGCGGTTATCGCGGCAGTGTGGCGCTTTATCCCGCCTCGATAAACTTTGGAACGATGCAGGAAGGACTTTCCTATACCGGCACTGCAAATTTGCTTGTGACCGGAGTCAAGAACTTCGTGGTGTATATTTCGTCCGCCAATCTAGGGAAATTGAAACAGACGGGTTCGGATTCCCAAATAGCCTATTCCATTGTTGTTGATAGCACTGCCACTGAGCCTGTGTCGATATCCAGCTTCCCCTACCCAAATTGGATAATAAAACTGACTGGGACGACGACCGATAGACTGTATACCGTTGTCGTAACGACAGAGACGCTCGACTTCCTCGAAGCAGGCGATTACTCGGACACATTGACCTTCTCCTTCACTGTGCCTTGACCCAGCGTTCGATCCACTGTTTTATAATTTGTTATTAACCTCAAACCGTACTAATTTGGTATTGTATATGGAGGCGCGGTACTGTATACGTGATACGAGAGATCGTCGATCGCCATGGGGGACCCGTGAAAAAGAGCCTCGCCATACTCGTACTCGCATTATTCGTCGCGGCGAGCCAAGCCGTGGTCGGCGCATGGTCGATTGATTCTAAAACAGTTGCGCTGTCGTATTCGGGTTCAGTGGTCACCTCGTCGACGCAGTACCTCACGGTCCGACGGACAGGAACCTCGGGGAAAGTGACGTTCTACCTGCTCATCACCGCGGCTTCCATCGGATCGGCGGATCCGGGATCGCGGCGGGTGTATTTCAACGGCACTTCCGAGTATGAAAACGCGCTGCAAGTCTACATCAGGCGGTCGTCGGGAACCACCGAGATATCGTCGCTCAATCAGACGGGAGCCTATGCGCTCCTTGGAACGATGAACAGCGGAGTGGCGAGCACGACGGTGGCATTCAAGGTGGCGACCTCGAGCGGCAAGATGCCGCCAGGAAGCTACACCAACACCTTCAGCGTGCGAATCTTCACCGGAACGCAAATCCCACCCAGCGGCGTGGCCGACGCCATCGGCACGCTCACCGTCAACGTCAACGCGACGCAGAACAACACGATGACGATGAGCTTCAGCGACAACAGCCTCTGCGATTTCGGCACGATGGAGGCGGGGTATTCCTACAGCAAGACCCTCACTATGACGGTGACGGCGCCCGCAACCTTCACCATTTCCGCCATCTCGAAGAACGGCGGGAAACTCCTTCTGGCGTCAGACGAGACCATCAGCTACAGCTTCTACTTCAACGGTTCGATCAAGGATCTCTCGAACGGCATCGTCAAGCTAGTCACCAGCACCTCTACCGCGACGAATAGGGTCTATACGCTCGAGTTCGTCACCGATACGCTCACCTTCGCCGAGGCGGGGGATTATACAGATTCGCTCTACCTGATGTTTACGACGAGTTGAGGCGTTGGCTTTCCTGCGGACCGCGGCCCTACCAGCGGCGAACCCGTTAACGGCGATTGACTTATCAACTCGACGTTGTATGATCTTGTTAATGGACATTCCACGCATTTTCACCATCAGCGAAAGCGAACACCGCATCCATAACCCGTTCACTCCGGAAAAATTCGCAACGCTCGGCGCGGCGCTACGTTTGAAAAAGGGAAGCCGCGCGCTCGACCTAGGCTCAGGCTCGGGCGAGATGCTGTGCACCTGGGCGCGCGATTACGGCATCGTCGGCACCGGCGTCGACATGAGCCAGCTGTTCACGGCGCAGGCGAAACGGCGCACCGAAGAGCTCGGCGTCGGCGATAAGGTCACCTTCATCCACGACGACGCCGCGGGCTACGTCGCCGAAGAGAAGGTCGATGTCGCGGCCTGCGTCGGCGCTACCTGGATCGCTGGGGGCGTCTTCGGCACGATCGAGCTTCTGGCGAAGAGTCTTCGCGCCGGAGGCGTCATCCTCATCGGCGAACCTTACTGGCGGCGGTTGCCGCCGACGGAGGATGTAGCCAGGGGCTGCCAAGCCGGCGCGATCGACGAGTACCTGCCGCTTCCGGAATTTATCGCATCATTCGGACAGCATGGCTACGATGTCGTCGAAATGGTTCTGGCGGACCAGGACAGCTGGGACCGATACGAGGCTTCCAAATGGCTCACCATGCGCCGATGGCTCGAAGCCAATCCGGACGATGATTTCGCGAAAGAAGTCCGGGCCCAGCTGACCTCGGAGCCCGAGCGCTACGCCGCGTTCACGCGCGAATACCTCGGCTGGGGCGTCTTCGCGCTGATGCCCCGCTAGGGAAGGGGAGCGCATAATGATCAAGCCGAAGCGGTTGAAGCCCGGCGATACGATCGCGGTATTGTCGCCATCCGCGGGTTCCGCGCATCGATTTCCGCATATCTTCGATCAAGGCCTTGCCGTGCTTCGGAATATTTTCGGGTTCACGATACGGGAATTCCCGACCGCAAGGATGAGCTCCGAAGAACTGCATGACAATCCGCGCCTTCGGGCCGAGGACATCAACGCCGCCTTCGCCGACAAAGAGGTCGACGGCATTATTTGCTCGATAGGCGGCGACGACTCCATCAGGATACTGAAGCATCTGGATCTGGAGCTGATACGGAATAATCACAAATTCATCATGGGCTATTCGGACAGCACGACTTTTCTCGATTATCTCGCTATGAATGGGCTCGTAACGTATTACGGCTCGTCGGTCATGGCCGGATTCGGCTATCTGGAGTGCTTCGCCGAGGCCGTGGAGGAGTACAAGCGCGTGCTGTTCTCCGGCCTTCCCTATAGGATCAGTCCATTCGCCTCATGGGCCGATGCCTATAAGAATTGGGGCGTGCTTGAAAATGCCGGAAAGGTCGCCGAGATCAGGAATGACGATGTCGGATTCAGGTGGCTGCAGAAGGGTCCGCTGGCGGAGGGGCGGCTCTGGGGCGGCTGCATCGAAGTGCTCGATATGATGAATGGCACCTTAGCGTGGCCTTCGGCCGAGTTCTGGAACGACAGAATCCTGATGATCGAGACGTCGGAGGACAAGCCGACACCCGCCTATGTAGGCTATATCTTAAGAAATTTCGGCATCCAGGGGATACTCCCAAAGCTCAGTGGCCTCCTTGTGGCCAAGCCCAAATCCTACTCAAGCGAAGAGAAATGCGAATTGGACAGGGAAATCCTGAAAATTGTGGCCGGCGAATTCGAATGCCGCGATTTGAATATCATAGCGAATATTGAATTCGGACACACCGATCCCCGGCACATACTGCCGCTCGGCGTAAATTTGAAGATCGATCCAGTCAAGGAAGAGCTTGCGTTCACGGAGTCTCTGTTCGCCTGAAGCTGAACGTTGTGCGATTCATGCCGTTGAATAAACCAAAAGCCGCTCTTGCGAGCGGCTTTTTCCGTTTTGTCGGGCTGAGAGGATTTGAACCTCCGACATCTTGGTCCCGAACCAAGCGCGCTAGCCCCTGCGCTACAGCCCGAAAGGGAACCCATTAAAAAACCCGTCAGGAACTGACGGGTTTGATCGCCTTCAGAAAGGCGGATCGGGAGCGACGGGGCTCGAACCCGCGATCTCCGGCTTGACAGGCCAGCGCGATAAACCAGCTTCGCTACGCCCCCGTGTCATTGCTGACGAGAAACGACTATACCGGGAACGGCCTTTATTGTCAATAGGAAACGATAATCCCGCCGGATTTTTCATCCAGGTCCCTGCCCTTGCCGGGGGGAGCCTGGTGCTTCTCCTCGTCGCGGCGAGAGGAGGCTTTCCGGCCGTCGCGCGGGCCGGAAGGACGGCCGCCAAAGCCTTCGCGATCGCGGTCGCCCTCTCGGCCATAGCCGCGGTCGCGGTCGCGTCCGCCGCGCTGCCTCTCTTGGAAGGGCTTGGCCACGGGCATCGCGCTGCGGGGAACGATCGGGGCGGCGCCGGCGCTGGGGGGCCGGCGGATAAGGTCGCCTGAGGCGAATGACGCCGAGGAGGGCGTGTAGCTGACGAGGCTGTAGCCTTCGGCGGAGCAGCCGTAGCGGCCTTCCTTGCCTCCCGGCAGGGGAAAGGCTTCCGACACGACGCGCAGGAGGCTGCGGTCCATCGGCTGTTTCCGGGCGAGAGGCGTGCCCTCCGGAATCGCCGAGAGCAGGTAGGAGAAGACGAGCTTCTCCTTGGACAGCCCGGCTTCGTCGGAGAGGGTCTTGAGCCAGGCCGGCGCGGCGTCGGTGCCGATGGTGAAGTGGCACCAGGGATACTTCTCGCGGCGCTTGGGCATGATGACCTCGGGCAGGGGCGAGGAACCGGAGGGGACGTCCCAGCCCGGCGCGGAAAGGCTGTTGAAAATGCCGGGCATCGGGCAGGAGGATTCGTGGGGGCAGGGCGCCACCGGCGAGGCTCCGAAGGAGACCAGAGCTGCGCGGACCGCGCTGATGAAGGAACCCGATCGCGGATCGCCCGGCTCCATCAGGAACACCGAACCCGAATCCTTCAGGTAGCCCAGGAGCTGACGCGCCGTCATCGTGGCGCGGACGCCGAGCGGCGCCTTGCTCTTCCAGAAGAACTCGTTGAACATGTTGGCCTCCGCGAGGAGGTCGACGCGCTCGGGCAGATGGTCGCCGAACTGCTGGCGCAGGGGTACGAGCTCCCATGGGGGCAGGGCTCCCGAAAGCTTGACCGCGAGGCTTTCGAAGATCGTCTGGCCGATCTCGAGCACGCGCTCGGTCTTGTCCACGCAGTAGAGGGTGAGCTTCTTCGTCCTGAGGTCGGGTCGGGCCAGGTAGAGCGCGATCGGCACGGTGAGCGGGCCTGAGCCGAAGTCGGCGATGGAAGACTCGTCCGCCAAGGCGAGGGGGAGGCTCGAGAAGATCGACGACAGGCGGATGATATTCCAGGGCAGGAAATAACGGGCGTAGGCGGAATAGTAGGCGGGCGTTCCGAGGTATTCCGAGGCGCGGTGCTCCTTTTCCGAGGTGAGGTCTTCCCAGAGCGAACGGATGGTGTGGCCAAGCTCCTGGCGATGCTTTTGCCCGAGGGGCAGGGCGTCGTCGAGAATCGCGGGAAAGGCGGCGAGGGCCGCCAGGGTGTCGGCGTTGACGGCGAAGGACTGGAGCGCGGGGATCTTGGGAGCGGCGGCCTGCGGCGCTTGCGGTTTTTGCGGTTGCTGCCGAGCGAACGGGGCCTTAGTCGTTGCGGATTTTGGGGTCTGGGGCCTTTGATTCTGGGGCTTTTGGTTCTGCGGCCTTGGGCTCTGCGGCTTGGAAGGCCTAGTGTTTACCGGACGCGCCGAAGGCGCCGGAGGGGCTGAGTTCGCCGATTCTGCGACGGGCCCGCGCTGGTCGGCCGCGTTCTGCGCCGAGGCATCGCCGCGGCGGCGGTGCGATCGGTGCCCGCGCCGCTTTTTGCCTGAGCCTGGGTGCCCCTCGCCGCGATCCGCGGAGGGTTGGTCGTTATGCTCTGCTTCGTTATTCACAGATCAAGTATAGCAGGAAAGAGGGCGCGGATCGAGGGCCGCCGCGGAGCGGCGGCCCCCTCGGCCGCAGCCTTACTCGAAGCTTAGGACCACTTTGCCGGACTGGCCCGACAGCATGGCCGCAAAGCCCTTCTCGAAGTCGTCGAAGGAATAGCGGTGCGTGATCACGGGGCTGATGTCCAGGCCCGACAGAAGCATGGCTTGCATCTTATACCAGGTTTCGAAGATCTCCCGCCCGTAGATGCCCTTGAGGAAGAGCCCCTTGAAGATGACGCGGCTCCAATCGATGCCCGCGCCGTCGGGGAGGAGGCCGAGCAGGGCCATCCGGCCGCCGTTGTACATGTTCTCGATCATCTGCTCCAGGGCTTGGGGATTGCCCGACATTTCGAGGCCGATGTCGAAGCCTCCGACCATGCCGAGGTCATCCTGCACCTTCTTTAGCGATTCCTTGGCGGTGTTGACGGTGCGGGTGGCGCCGAGCTTCTTGGCCAAGTCGAGCCGCCAGTCGTTCACGTCCGTGATGACGACATTACGCGCTCCGACGTGCTTGGCGATGGCCGCGGCCATGCAGCCGATGGGGCCCGCCCCGGTGATGAGCACGTCCTCGCCGATCATGTCGAAGGACAGGGCGGTGTGCGTGGCGTTGCCGTAGGGATCGAAGATCGCGGCGATTTCGTCGGGGATCGACTCGTGGACGTGCCAGGCGTTCGAGGCCGGCACCGACACGTACTCGGCGAAGCAGCCGTTCCGGTTGACGCCGATGCCGATGGTGTTGGGGCAGAGATGGCGTTTGCCGGCCCTGCAGGCGCGGCAGACGCCGCAGACGATGTGGCCTTCGGCGGACACGCGCTCGCCCAACTTGTAGCCGGTAACCGAGCGGCCCATCTCCACGATCTCGCCCACGAACTCGTGGCCGACCGTCTGGCCTGTCTTGATCGTGCGCTGGGACCAGGGGTCCCATTTCCAGATGTGGACGTCGGTACCGCAGATCGCCGTCTTCCTAACCTTGATGAGCAGATCGTTGTCGCCGATCTCGGGCATCGGGACTTCCTGCATCCAGAGGCCAGGCTCGGCCTTTACCTTTACGAGAGCCTTCATTTCGCGCTCCTTTCGATGGAAACCATTATATAACGAGAGTTGCAGTTCGTGTTACAAAAATGCCGCCGCCCGCGCGGCTTCTCAGAGAAGGAAGAAGAGCGCCGCGCCGCATACCGCCATGAACGCGCCCACGATTTCCATCGCTTTCACTTTCTGCTTGAGTATGAGGATGGAGGGGATGATGATGAGCACCGGGTTGAGGGCCATGAGCGTGCTCGCCGTGCCCGCGTCGGTGTTCTGCAGGGCGAAGAGGGAGAAGGTGACGCCGAGGAAGGGGCCAAAGATGGCGCCGATGGCGATGTTTCGGAAGACCTTGGGCTCGCGCGTGGGGGCGATGAATACAGCGTTGGCTTGGCGCAGGAGGATAGCCTGGATGCCGAAGCCCACGATCGCCGTGAGCACTCTTATCTGCGTGCCGGCGATCGCGCTGTAGCCGTCGGCGAGGCCGGTCTTCGAGAAGAGAAGTCCGACCGCCTGGAAAACCGCCGAGAGCATCGCGAAGAGGTAGCCCTTGGCTGATCCCTTCGCCGAGGCGCGCTCCGCGCCGCGCCGGCGCGAGATTACGACGAGGAGGATGCCGCATACAACCACGCCCATGCCGACGAGGCGAACGGCGCGCATTCGCTCGCCGAGAAAGATGAATGCGAAAAGCGCGGTGAATAGGGGCGTAAGCGCCTGGAATACGACCGTGATCCGCGACCCGATCAGAAGGTAGGCGTTGAAGAGGAAATAGTCAGCGATGATGAAGCCGATGACGCCGGAGATGGCCAGGAAGCTCCATTCTCGGAGAGTTGCGTCCAGAGGCAAGAGCATGCCCCGCATGACGAGGCCGGCGGCCGCGAGGTAGAAGATGCCGAAGAACACTTTCCAGAAGTTTACGGCGAGAGCGCCGGCCCTGCGCGTGGCGTGTTCAAAAAAGAGCGCCGAGATCGACCAGCAGAGCGCAGTTCCGAAGGCCGCGAGGGCGCCGAGCTTTTCCATGTGCGGGGCAGTATATCCTCGCGCCTTGGTTTGGGCTATACAGGCCGCTGTCTTGGCGCGTGTGGCGCATGCTATGAGTCTCGCCTGCCCAGGGAAAAAGCGTGCCAGCGGGGAAAAAAATTGACTTGATGCCGTTTTAGTCCTAAAGTAAGGGTAGGATGAGATAAGGAGGAAAGCTATGGCCATCATCACCATCGCCCGCGAGCAGGCCTCCCTCGGCGAGGAGATCGCCCACGAACTGGCGCGGATTTCCGGCTACGCGCTCATCGACAAGGATTATCTCGAGACCAAGCTGAACGCGATCGGCATAACCGCCGAAAAGCGCGAGAAATTCGACGAGAAGAGCCCCGGATTCTGGGCTTCGCTCTCGCAGCAGCGCGACGATTACCTGCACTTTTTGAAGACGGCGATCCTCGACGCTGCCCAGCAGAACGACTGCATCGTCATGGGGCGCGGCGGCTACGCCATCCTGAGGGGCGTGCCCCACATGCTGGCGGTCAAGATAACCGCCCCGATCTCGCTGCGGGTCGAGCGTACCAAGAAGATCTTCGGCTGCGACAACAAGCGCGCCATGCAGATCCTCGAGCAGAGCGACCACGACCGCGCGGGTTTCCACAAGTTCTTCTTCTCCACCAACTGGACGGACGGCCGCGAGTACGATCTGACGATCAACACCGCCAACACCGACCCGATCCACGCCGCCACCGCGATCTACGCCCTCTGCAAGGCCCTCGTCGACAAGCGGAAGGAGGAGGCGGGCGTGCAGAAGATCGAGGACATGGTCCTGGCGCAGAGGATCGTCACCGAGATCATCTACACCCGCAAGCTGCCGATCCACTTCCTGGAGGCGGCCGCCGAGCGGGGCTCCATCGTTCTCCACGGCGTGGCGAACGCCCAGTCCTCGATCGACGCGGCCGTGGCCGCCACCCACGCGGTTCCCGGCGTGAAGCACGCCGAGAGCGCCATACAGCTCGTGCAAGAATTTACGGTGATGCCGTAGGGCTTAGGTTCGGCGGGAGCTCCTTCTTCAGCAGGACGGAGGGGGAGCCCCCGCGCTTTTCTTTCACCCCTCCTGTCTGCTATCATCGCTCCGTGGACTACATCACCAGCTTTCATGGCATTTTAGAGACGCTCAAGGCCAACCCCGCCCAGGTCAAGCTCCTCGTCGCCTCCGGAGAGGGCAGCCGCAAGCAGGGCCCCAGGGTGCGCGACATCCTGGACATGGCGAAGAAGAAGGGCATTCCCGTGGAGCGCGCGACCCAAGCGCTCCTGGACCGCATCGACCCCGACAACAAGGGGATCGCCCTCGCGAATCTGGGCGGCGGCGCGGAGAAGAAGCTCTCGCTCGAGGATTACCTGGAGGGCGAGCCAGAAAAGGGATTCGTCGTCATCCTGGACCATATCGAAGATCCGCAGAATTTCGGGGCCATCCTGCGATCGGCGGACGCTTTCGGGGCGAGCCTCGTGGTGGCGCCGCTGCGGCGCGCCTCTCCCCTGGGGGACGCCGCGGCACGGACCAGCGCCGGCGCCTCGGCCTGGGTGCCGGTGGCCTTTGTCCAGAACTTGGCGGACGCCGTTCGGCGGCTCAAGGACGCGGGCTTCTGGGTCTACGCGGCCGACATGGGCGGCGCGCCGCTCGCGGGCGTCGAATTGCCCGCCAAGTCCTGCTTCATCCTCGGCAACGAGGGCGAGGGTGTCTCGCGGCTCCTGGCCGAAAAGGCCGACCAGATCGTCTCCATTCCGATGCGCGGCCACGTGGATTCGCTCAACGTGTCGGTGGCCGCCGCGCTCTTCATGTACGAATACCGAAGGGCGCACGCGGAATAGGGGCTAAGGCTGGCAGGGCCGCGGTGAGCGCAAGGGCCGCGAAAAAGGGCCGCGCAGCGGCGACGGAATCCGT
>MTLD01000391.1_pt1 | contig 31874 bp, 25 predicted proteins | sample 1982471 | NCBI WGS metagenome assembly MTLD01 (sample SAMN05712604, study PRJNA340218) | biofilm metagenome | isolation source: sample SPM anode biofilm adapted to -50 mV | place: USA | collected 2012-02-03 | reverse complement strand
AATTTGTTGACCAACAGATGATCCCCAATAGCCAGGGTATCCTCCATTGAACCGGAAGGGATTTTAAAGGCCTGCACCAGATAGGTGCGGATTACCAGCGCCAGCAGGATCGCAATGGCAATAGATTCGGCATATTCACGATAAATATTCTTTTTCTTCGGTACTGCTTCAGTATGAGGATTTTCACCATAGAGATCTTTAGTTACTGAATTGGTTTTGTCATCTGCTTCCATTTATATTCCTTTGTAATACGATTATGTGTGCCGGAACCTATCCCCTGCTGACAAGACAAAACTCCGCATGCCATATATTATTATTCCACTTTCAGAATCGCCAGAAACGCCTCTTGGGGCAATTCCACGTTGCCGACATTCTTCATGCGCTTTTTGCCTTCCTTCTGTTTCTCCAAAAGCTTGCGTTTGCGCGTTATATCGCCGCCATAGCACTTTGCCAAGACATCCTTGCGCATTGCCTTAACGGTTTCACGGGCAATCACTTTATTCCCTATGGCCGCCTGGATGGCAACCTCGAACATCTGGCGCGGTATCAACTCCTTCATTTTGGAGACGAGATCGCGGCCGCGGAAGTAGGCTTTGTCGCGATGAATAATCAATGACAGGGCATCTACCACCTCACCATTGATCATGATGTTCATCCGCACCAATTCGCTGCGCCGGTAATCCAGATGTTCATAGTCTAGGGAAGCATACCCTTTGGTGATGGATTTGAGACGGTCATAGAAATCAAGCACGATTTCGTTCAGTGGTAATTCGTAGATGATCATGACGCGCGTCGGAGTGAGGTACTTGATCTCCCGCTGGACACCACGCTTGTCCTCGCACAGGGCGAGCACACCACCGACAAACTCATTGGGCACGTGGATGTGTGCCAGGATGAATGGCTCCTCAAGGTATTCAACGTTCTGCAGCTCCGGTAATTGGTTGGCGCTTTCAATAGACTGGATTTCGCCAGTCACCCGATGGACCTTGTAAACGACCGTAGGCGCGGTGGTTATCAGGTCCAAACCGAATTCACGCTCTAGACGCTCCTGAATGATCTCCATATGCAGCAATCCCAGAAATCCGCAACGAAAACCAAATCCCAGGGCTACGGATGTTTCAGGTTCAAAGGAAAAGGAGGAGTCGTTTAGCTTGAGCTTGGCCAGGGCATCCCTCAACTGCTCATACTGGACAGTGTCTATGGGGTACAAACCGGAAAAGACCATCGGCTTGACCTCTTTGAAGCCAGCCAGAGGAGATGCGCACGGCCGGTGGAAATGCGTCACCGTATCACCGACCTTGGCGTCGGCAACATCCTTGATGCCGGCAATGATAAAGCCGACTTCACCAGCTGTCAATTGCGGTACCTCCACCATCACCGGGGCAAATACTCCAACCTTGAGAGCTTCGTAGGTGCGACCGGTGCGAACCAACTGGATCTTGTCACCCTTTTTGAGAGTACCGTCAAATAGGCGCACCAAAATGATAACCCCTTGATACTGGTCGTACCATGAGTCGAAAAGCAGCGCCTTCAGAGGTGCAGACATGTCCCCCTTGGGAGCAGGGATCTTACTGATGATCTCCTCCAGAATCTCGTGGATGCCAATCCCCTCTTTGGCACTGGCAAACACGGCATCATGGGCATCAATGCCGATAATATCCTCAATCTCGTGCATGACACGTTCGGGCTCGGCAGCCGGCAAGTCGATCTTGTTGAGCACCGGAAAAACTTCCAGGTTATTGTCCAGAGCCAGATAGACATTGGCCAGGGTCTGGGCCTCGACCCCCTGGGATGCATCCACCACCAGCAACCCTCCCTCGCAGGCGGACAGCGAACGGGAAACCTCGTAGGTAAAATCCACGTGGCCAGGTGTGTCGATCAGGTTAAGGACATAATCATTACCGTCATCGGCACGATAGTTCAGGCGCACGGTCTGGGCCTTGATGGTGATGCCCCGCTCCCGCTCCAGGTCCATTTTGTCCAGAAACTGGTCCTGCTTTTCCCGCTCCGACACTGTGCCGGTGTACTCGAGCAGACGGTCAGCCAGGGTGGACTTGCCGTGGTCGATATGGGCGATGATAGAGAAATTGCGCAGTCTGCTGATATCCATGAAATCCCTAGGTATGCATACTATAATTGAATTTTTAACCATAAATAAATATGGCTGGAATGTAAAGCGGAAAAGGGCCGACTCAATAGAGCCGACCCTTTGAAATGATGGCTGGGGTACCTGGATTCGAACCAAGAGATGACGGAGTCAGAGTCCGTTGCCTTACCGTTTGGCTATACCCCAATATAATGGAAGAGACTATTTAGCAAATATCAGTAGTGATCGTCAAGCATTTTTACCCGATCACCGCAGCAGCACCGGCTGCGATAGCCCTCACGTTTGCCGGTATCAACCGGTGATTACGCTCCGGCAAGGCCTTTTTGAGGGCTTCTCCCAGAGAATCCAAACTGAGCGACCCTGTTTTGGCGGCATAGGCGCCGCAGGCCACCATGTTTACCATGCGCACATCGCCCAGATCCAAGGCAAGCTGGTTCATCGGTACCCGGACCATCTCAACCCCAGGGATTTCAACCTCGGCGCTGTCTACCAGCGACGAATTCACGATACACACCCCACCCTGCTTGACCTTGGCGGCATATTTATCGAACGAGAGCTGATTCAGGACTACCGCGACCGAAGGATGCCCAACCACCGGCGATCCTGTATCGCCTTCAGCAAAGACGACCGTACACATGGCTGATCCACCCCGTTTTTCCACCCCATAGGCAGGAAAAAAAGATACATTATTGCCTTCGTGAATGGCGGCATAGGAAAGGAGATTGCCGGCCAGGAGCACGCCCTGCCCGCCATATCCGGATATGAACACATCGTGACGCATCACTTACTCCGTTTCAGAGATTTTCGGTATTTTTGTACACGCCAAGCGGGAAATATGGGATCATCTCGCTCCCTACCCGCTCATTGGCCGCCAGCGGGTTCATACCCCAGTTGGTCGGGCATGACGACAGAGCTTCGATAAAGGAGAAACCCTTTTGCTCCACCTGGTAGCGGAAGGCTGTTTTAATCAGCTTTTTGGCCTGGAGAACATTTTTGGGATTATTGACTGCAACTCTGGCGGAAAAGGCCACCCCTTCAAGATTGGAGAGCAATTCAGCCATCTTGAAAGGTGCACCGTCATTTTTGATATCACGGCCATAGGGAGACGTAGAGGTTTTCTGCCCCGGCATGGTGGTTGGTGCCATCTGGCCGCCGGTCATGCCGTAGGTGGTATTGTTGACAAAGATTACGGTAATATCCTCGCCACGGTTGGCGGCATGGATAATCTCCGAGGTGCCGATGGCCGCCAGATCGCCATCCCCCTGGTAGGTGAAGACCATCCTATCGGGCCTGGCCCGCTTGACCCCGGTGGCAACCGCCGGGGCACGGCCATGGGGAGATTCGACCACGTCGATGTCAAAGTAACCGTACAGGAAGACCGAACAACCCACCGAGGCGCAACCAATGGTCTTGTCACGTATGTTGAATTCATCCAGGGCCTCGGCCACCAGTCGATGGATGCCGCCGTGATGACAGCCCGGGCAGAAATGGGTCTGGACGTCTTTTAAACTTGCGGGCCTGCTGAATACCTGTTTCATATATTCCTCAATAACGTTTCTTGATCTGTTCGTACAGCTCTTCCGGTGTCGGCAGTGAACCGGCCCCCGGCGGCCTGCCATAGAAATCTACCTCGGCGTCCCTGGCAATGGACAGCCGCACGTCATCCACCATCTGGCCGGTCGAGAGTTCTATGTCCAGAAACCGTTTGCAACGCTGTGAGAGGGCTTCATAGACCTGTTTCGGAAATGGGAACAGCGTGATCGGCCGAAGCAGGCCGACCTTGTGTCCTGCTTCTCGGGCCATTTCCACGGCAGTGCGGGCAATGCGGGCGGTTGAACCGAAAGCGGTCACAATCAAATCCGCATCTTCGGTGCGATACTCTTCCCAGCGGCTTTCTTTTTCGCCCAACTCCTGGTAACGGGCATGCATGGCCCAGTGGAAGGCCTCCATCTCGCCATCACCGAGCTTGAGGGATTTTACGACATTCTGTTGTTCCCCCTCGCCCCTGCCCCGTACAGCCCAGTTTTTCTCGGGCAATACGGTGGTTGGCCGCGGATTTGCTGTCACGGATTCTTTCATCTGCCCGATAACCGAATCGGCCAGAACCATGGCCGGAATGCGGTAGATATCAGACAGGTCAAAGGCCAGCATGGTCAGGTCGTACATTTCCTGAACCGAATTGGGGGCCAGGACAATGATGCGATAGCCGCCATGGCCACCGCCCCTGGTGGCCTGGTAATAATCGGCCTGGGAGGCATCGATACCGCCGAGACCGGGTCCCTGACGCATAATATCCACAATCACGCCGGGCAGTTCCGAACCGGCCATATATGATATCCCCTCCTGCTTGAGGGAGATGCCGGGGCCCGAGGAGGAGGTCATGGCGCGGACGCCGGCCGCAGATGCGCCCAAAACCATGTTGATGGCGGCGATCTCGCTCTCCACCTGGATAAACGTGCCGCCGGTCTTTGGCAGCTCACGGGAAAGGTATTCCGGAATATCGCTCTGGGGGGTGATGGGATAGCCAAAATAACAGCGGACGCCGGCTTCGATGGCGGCCATTGCTACAGCTTCATTTCCTTTGACAAACAGTTTCGTGGACAACACTGCCTCCGTCTGAACACAAATTGCGTGACTTAATCTTTAAAAACCATGATGGCGACGTCTGGACACATCTCGGCGCACAAGGCGCACCCGGAACATTTTTCCGGATCAGAGAAGGTGGCCACCGTAAAACCGAGGCTGTTGGGGGTGGTGCTCATTGTAACCAGTTTTTTCGGACAGGCGATGGTGCACAAACCACACCCTTTGCAGCGTGCCTCATCGATGGTGATAAACGGCATAGTTGAAATCCTCGCAGTCAGATCAAAAAGTTATTTATTAGCAGATTCCTTACCAATACGTCAAGGGTATGGCTCCGGATTCCGTAATCAGAGAAAACGGCCTGCAAGTATCGTCAATGCAGCTCTTCACCAGTCGTGGTCATCACCAGCTTCCCATGTTTTACACCCTTGACCCCGATCAGTTCGTCGGCGATGCGCTTGACGTCCCTTGCCTGACCGCGCACGACAAGGACTTCCAGGCAATTATGGGCATCCAGGTGAACGTGCAGTGCCGAGATGATCTGCTGGTGGTAAGTATGTTGCTGTTCTGTGAGCTTTTCCGAAAGGTCATGGACATGGTGATCGTAGACAAGGGTTACCGTGCCAACCATTTCTTCGTCGCCATACTCCCATTTTGTTTCGACCAGAGAGGCGCGAATCAGATCGCGAATAGCCTCGGAGCGGTTCATGTACCGCTTGTGTTCAATGAGACTATCAAAACTGTCCAATAGTTTCGCATCTATCGACACGCCGAATCTGACTGTTTCACCCATAAGTCACCCCTCATAATCTATTCCCACTTAAATGGCACTGCATATTAAGTCAAACTTGATCAACACACAATCGGTTTTGAATAATTCCAGGCTGGCATGAACTGCCTGCAATGTGCCGCAAAAAAAAAGAGCAGACCAAAGGCCTGCTCCCGCAACGCTTATTACCTCACCACCGCTCAGCTAAAAAGCTCTTTTTCCTCTTGGGAAAACATCCGGTCCAGGTCGAGCAGCACCAATAAACGCTCGGACATGTTGATCACACCGGCAATGCAATCCTGGTCAATGCCGCCACCGGCCACTGATGGCGATGGCTGGATCTCGGTGCCGGAAATCCGGATAACCTCGGAGACCGAATCAACTATGAAACCCATCAACTCGCCACCGATATCCATGATCATGATCCGTGTGTGGCTGTCGTTGTCCGACTCCATCAGACCGAATCGCTTGCGCATGGAGATGATCGGAATAACCTTGCCGCGCAGATTGATGATCCCCTCCACATAATGCGGCGTGTTGGGCATGTGGGTGATGGTGTTCATGCGAATGATTTCGCGTACCTTCAAAACTTCAACCCCATATTCCTCCTGGTCAAGATTGAAGCTTACCAACTGGATCAGTTCACCACTGCCTTCAGTGTCTTTCATCGGGACAAGCGCATTTGACATATGGACCCTCCTATTAAGCTAACTTGAACTGGCTGACAATTTTGCGAAGATCTTCCGAAAGTCCGGAGAGCTGGTTGGCTGCAATCGCAGTTTCCTGGGCGCCGCGGGCTGAATGGGACACAATGCCGGTGATCTGCTGCATATTGTTGCTGATCTCCGAGGTCGTGGCGGTTTGTTCTTCTGCTGCCGTGGCTACCTGGGCAATCTGGGCCGTGACAGAATTGATCTGCTCAAGAATTTGCTCCAATGCCTTGCCTGAATTGGCTGCCTTTTCACTCCCCTTGGCAACCTCGCTGACCCCTTCTTCCATGGCAACAACAGCCCCTTTGGTCTCCTGTTGGATGGCCTTGATCATTTCACTGATTTCACGGGTCGCCTTTGTCGTTCTTTCGGCAAGGGCACGCACCTCATCGGCAACGACAGCGAATCCCCGCCCCTGTTCGCCGGCACGGGCTGCTTCGATGGCGGCATTGAGCGCCAACAGGTTGGTCTGGTCGGCTATGTCCTCGATGGTGCCGACAATCTCCCCGATCTGGTCTGATCTGGAGCCAAGGCTTTCAACCGCCTGGGCAGAATTCCTGACCCGTTCGGAAATACTGTTCATAACGGCAATGGTTTCATCCACTACCTGGGCCCCGGAAACCGCTGCCGCACTGGCATGCTGAGAGCCTTCGGCGGCAAACTGGCAATTCTGGGCAATATCGCCCGAGGTGGCCGACATTTCCTCGCCAGCAGTGGCCACCGTTCCGGCCTGGGCAACGATCTCCTCCGACCCTTCAGCCATCTGCTTTGCGGTTGCATGAAGCTGGCTGGAAGCTGCGGCCACCTGGTGAGTGGTCTGGGCCACCTGGCTGATGATGCCGTGCAGTTTATCGACGAAGACATTGAACCATTGGCTGGTTTCACCAAGTTCGTCCTTTGAACTGGCATCGAGACGCTTGGTTAGATCCCCCTCGCCCTGGGCGATATCCTGGATTATCGAGCGCATGCTGCCGAGGGGGGCGGTAATGCTGCGGGTAATCAGCAGGGCACAGGCAATCGCGATCAGGATGGCAATGGCACAGGCGATAAGCAGCCAAGTATAGGCCGATTTTACAATCGACTGCGACTCCTTGTAGCTGAAATCCACCAACCCGGCCTGATAAACGGACATTTCCTCAAAGGCCTTCTGGAGTGTTAAAATCTTGGGTTCGACTTCCGTTGCCAGCACCTTGTCGGCCTCAACCTGGTTGCCGTTCATGGCAAGGTCCATGGCCTTGTTATTGATCTCGGCCACGGCCTTGCTGGTTTGCTTCATGTTCTCGATCAGGGCTTTCCCCTTATCGCTTTTCTCCATATCTTCCAGTTTCTTTATCGAATCGCGATAAATGATACGTTGCTTTTCGATGTAATCCCTGGCCTTGGCCCTTAAGGCCGGATCCTCGATGGCTATAACCATAACCACGGAGCGGCATACGTTCTGAAGGGATTCCAAGGCAATGGAGGCGGCCTGGGACTTGGGGAAATTGTTGGCGGCAATCTGGTCCACCTGATCATTTATTTTTCCGATCTGCACATACGCAAAAACCGTCATGATAGCGATCAGAAAAACCATGCACAAAAATCCGAGCCCCAGCCTGATACCGATTTTCAGATTCCTCATTTTATGACCCCCTTGTCAGTATTTATGCAGACCTCCAAGCAAGTACACACTAATTAAAACAAACCAGACTTGTCAACAAAATTCCATTAAAATGTCCCACTAAACCTTATTCTTTCAATACAATTGTCACATTGTTGTAACCTGATTGTAACAAATATCAGTCAACCTGACTCTCAGACGATCCCGTGCAAAGGACCTCCCGGCGCGGCCAGTTGGTCCACTTTCCGCTCAACAACGGGGTCATCAACCAAGGCCGGCGCGTGGAACGGTTTGACGCGGGCGTCGATCACCAGCGACCCACGGCATCCCCAATGCCTACCCCTGGTTTCGGCACCAATGCCGTAGATGTCAGTGGCCGGGTTGGAGCGGGTGAAGGCGACCCAAAGGAAGTTGTTCAGAGCTGCGGCAGTGAATGCGCTATCGTCACAGATGATAAGGAGGGGAAAGCCGTCAAAGCTGTCTCGCCCTTCGTAATAGCGGCAAAATTCTTCGATTGCAGCATCGCTCTCGCCCCTTCCCTGTCGTGACGCCGACCCCTGGATTGCCAAGATCCCCGGCAGACAGACCATGGCAGGGCCAAATGCAACCGGAAATTCGAGTCCTGCCGGGAGTTCCCGCTGCAACCGGTTCCTCACAGGACCAGCCACTGCTACCACCACCTTGGACCCTTCGTTAAGACCATGGCCGCTGTAATCAAGGGTATCAATGGTTGTCGCGGTCTGGAAGTGCAGATCGCTGCGCCAATCGGCCCGTTCCAGGATATGCCTGAGAAAATCGCCGATATCGTGGGTATGAAGAGTGGGGGCATCCTCCTGGGCGGCGATCAGAAGGTATTTGGCCAGGGATAGCTGCCCCTGGCCAAGAATGGCATTGGCAATGGTCAGCAGTTCCTGGGGCTGGCGCACGCTCGCATAGGGAACATAGCGTTCAGTGGCAATGGCCAGCAACAACGGATGCACACCCGCGGCATCCACGGCATGGACCTCTTTTACACCGCTCACCACGGTGGGAATCAACGGACCGGTCAGTTCATGGATAAAGGCGCCGAAACTGGTGTCCTCCTGGGGCGGACGCCCCACAGTGGTAAAGGGCCAGATGGCGTCCTTGCGGTGGTAGACAGCATCCACCTCGATATAAGGGAATTCGTGGACCAGACTGTAGTAACCCAGGTGATCGCCAAAGGGGCCTTCCGGCAAGGTTTTGGCGGGGTGGACAACGCCACAGATACAGAAATCCGCCTCGGCGCTGACCGGCAGATGCCCTGCCAGATGCGCCATCCCAATGCGCCGACCGGCCAGCAGCCCGGCAAAGGAGATCTCCGGCATCCCCTCGGGCAGCGGCATTACGGCAGCCACGCTCATAGCGGGCGGCCCGCCCACAAAGACGTTAACCCGCAGAAGATCGCCACGTGCAATGGCTTCGGCATGGTGCCCGCCGATCCCGCGATGGATCTGGTAGTGCAACCCGGCTTGCCGGTCCGTTTCATAATTATTACCGGAAATCTGTACCCGGTACATGCCCAGATTGGATTTGGCCAGACCTGGTGAGGCAAGGCTTTCGCTGTACACCTGCGGCAGGGTGATGAATGCGCCGCCATCCTTTGGCCAGGAAACGACCTGCGGAAGACTGGAGAGAGTTGTGCGGCACTCCAGCACCGGAGCGTTGGAGGTGGTGGCCGGCATCAGATGCAGTGCGGCAGCAGGCGCCTTTAAAGCCTCCAACGGATTTTTCAGGGCGTAGAACGGATTCAGTTTCAACTCCACCAGGCGCCGGATGTCATCCAGGGTATCGCGGAAGATGAAACGGGTCCGCTCCAGGGTGCCGAACAGATTGCCCAGCAGCGGAAAACGGCAATGGACCGGGTTGGTAAAGAGCAATGCCGGTCCGCCAGCCTGATAAACCCGCCTTTGCACGGCGCCGACCTCAAGCCGGGGATCAAGGGGGGTCTCGATACGCACCAGCATCTTCCGCCGCTCAAGATCGGCAACACATTCCTGCAGATTCCGGTACCCCATCAGCTGCCCGCCTTTCGGATCTTCTTGAGGATTGACTCGGTCAACCGCATCCTATCCCGGGCCGCAATGATCTCCTTGCGGATAGCCTCGTCCTTGAAACGCCGCAGCCCGGTGTCCAGGATCTTTTCCGCCTCGTCCAGGCTGCCCATCTTGTGCCGCAAACGCGCCAGGGCGACCAGATAATGGAAATTATCCGGCGCAAGCTGCTCGGCCTTTCTCAAGGAAGCCTCCGCCTCCGGGTCATTTTCCTTTTTCTCCGCCTTTTTCGCTTTCTCGTAATACACCAGGGCAATGGCTTCGCTGACATCACTGCGATCGTTATCGTTATCCAGGGTCTTGAGCGCCTTTTCCAGAAACGCGATGGCGTCATCATACCTGCCGGCACGTACATAAGCCGCCATGATCGCAGCCATGATGTCCTTGCCCTGTGGATGCATCTGGTAGGCCAGCTGGAATTTTACCAGGGCGCCGTCGTAATCCTCCCGTACCAAGGCCGCTTTCCCCTCGTTCAAAAGGGCGCGAATGCGGTGGCCCAGAAAAAACGCCCGCAATGGTTCATCCTTGATGCTATCAATCCGGACTTCATAAAGACGGTTGAAATCCTTAAACCGCCCTGCCCTGATATAGGCAGTAGCCAGGCTGGACAGGTAGGGGGCGATCATGTCAGGGTCTTTATTCGCAACCGAATCCACCAAGGCCAGCGCCTTTTCATAAAGAACTATGGCCTCCGCGTTAAGACCCTCCTGGACCAGGACCGAGGCTTGGGAGCGCATCAACTGCGCGTCGTACAGACCGGCGATCTGCTTGAAGCGGTTTTCAGTCAACTTGTCATCGTTAACGCGGCGCAACTCCAGGCGCGCCAGGTCGAAGTTGCAGTCTTCCGCGGTTTCCTCGATATGACGGTCATGGAGTTCGGCCTGTACGGAAACGCCATCAGCGGCAATCTTGATAAAATGACCCGAAGCCTTGGACTCCTCCACGTAGGGGTAGCGCACCTCCAGGTGCGAGGCATCATCTCCGGAGAAGCGTCCGGTGGCCAAACCCTCCCCAGCGAAGTAGCCGCTGATCCGCGGGGTAACCTTGCCGCGTTCAAGAAGCATCTCCACGGCATGTTCACTCTTGAAGCCTTCGCAGGCCTTGCCGGAAGATTTGATAATCCGGATCGTGCCGCTGTAAAGTTCCATGGCGGCAAAGCTTGTGATCGGTGCTGTTGTCAGAAAAAATACGGCAACCAACAAAATTGAAATACGGTGCATAAAATAACCTCTCTAAAAGAACGCTTTACCGCCATAAGTTATCATTGTAATCTGACAAATACAATCGGGATTACCAGGAAGTTACAGTGCTGCGACTCACCATATTCAAAAAAATTCTGATCATCACGCTACTGCTTTCGTTGTTGCCGCTGCTGGCCTCATCGATAATCCTGCTGTTGAACCTGGAGTCGATCAAGACCAGGCTCACGTCAGAGATTGCCGAAACCGTGGACATCCAGGCTTCCGAATCACTGCAGATGCGTGCCCAGCACGTGGCCGATTCCATCTCCGACTTTCTGCACAAATGCGAAAGCGACCTGCTGTTCCTTTCCGGTTCGTCGCTTGACCGGCCAACCCTGCTTAATTTCTACATGACCCGCAGCAGCGAGGTATGGGAACGGCGCGGCACAATCGACAGCCCCGGCGAGATTCGCGAACTGATCCCGCTTTATTATTCCATTGCCATGATCGACCGGACAGGACGCGAAAGGATCGTTATCCGCAATGGCCGTTTCCTTGCCCCGAACGAACTGAGAAACGTCTCCAGGCCCGCCGGCACCGACTTCAAAAGCGAGGATTATTTCCAGCGCATACGCTCGCTCAGACAAGGAGAAATCTACGTATCCCATCTGACCGGCTTTCACGTTTCCAAACAAGAGCAACTTGCCGGCGCAAGGGATCCTGAGAGCGCCTATGACGGGGCGACCTACCATGGTGTCATCCGCTTCGGCACTCCACTGTTCGACAGGAAAGGCCGCTTCGACGGCATGGTCGTCATCTCCCTGGATCACCGCCACCTCATGGAGTTCACCCAGCACATCGATCCGGGCAGAAACTTCTCCACGGTTTTCCCCTCCTACAAAAGCGGCAATTACGCCTTTCTCTTCGATGACGAGGGGTGGATCATCACCCATCCGAAATATTGGGATATCCGGGGGCTCGACAAAAACGGCAGGCTGATACCGCCCTACACGGAACACTCCTCCCGGGCCGACATCGATACCGGCCGGATCCCCTTCAACCTGAACCAGGCAGGGTTCATCCATCCGAATTATCCCGTTGTGGCCGCCGAGGTGCGCAAACAAAGGTCGGGATTCGTGGATATCACCAATGTGGGCGGCGCCAAGAAGATCATGGCCTATGTGCCGATCCTCTACGACACCGGCGATTACAGCCGCTACGGCGTCTTCGGCGGCGTTACCATCGGGTTCCAGGTGGACCAGTTCCACGACGCGGCCCGCAAGGGCATCGGGCTCATCAACAGTCAACTGGACAAGCACCGCAGAAGGAGTGGCATTATCATCCTGCTGACCGCCCTGCTGGCAGCCCTGTCCGCCTGGGTACTTTCCCAGGGGATCAGCCGTCCGCTGCTGCAGTTGACGGCTGGGGCCCGCAAGCTTGCCGAAGGCGATACCCACGACCGGGTCGAAGTAACGGCTTCGGACGAGATCGGCGAACTGGCCAGCACCTTCAACTTCATGGCCGACGAACTGGAACTGCGCAAGAACAAGCTGCTGGCCACCCTGGACGAGCTGCGCGGTTCCCGGCTGGAGATCATCGACGAGCGCAATTTCAAGGCCAGCATCCTGGAAAGCATCTCCAGCGCCATCGTCACCTTCTCACCCCAGGGGCTGCTGACCTCCATCAACGCCACCGGCCGGAAATTCCTCGGCTCCGGGATCACGATAGACATGCATTTCAAGGACGTCTTCCTGGGTTGGGGAGACATGGCAGAGCGGATAGACCGCGCACTCGGCACGTACTCCGGCTATGGCCGCGAGCCTTTCGTGATCGACCGTGGCGCAGGCCTGATCTACTTCGAAGTGGGATTTTTTCCCATCGGCACCGACGGCATCAAGGGGCTGACCGTTACCATGCGCAACGAGACGGAAAAAGAGAAACTACGCGAGGAAATGACCAGGCTTGACCGCCTGGCGTCGCTGGGAAAACTGTCGGCCGGTATCGCCCACGAGGTGAGAAACCCCCTTACGGGCATCTCTCTGCTGCTGGACGACCTCCATGACCGGGCCGCAACCGGATCGGACGATCAGATCATGATCAAGAAGGCCCTCACCGAGATTGAGCGGGTGGAACGCCTGATCAACGCGCTGCTGAACTATTCATCGCCCCCCAGGGCCGATTTCAGGACCAGCGATCTCAATGTGGTGGTGCACGATACCATACTGCTGATGCGCCGCCCCTGCGAGCGCCAGCGGGTTTCCCTGGTCCTGGACGCCGGGGACATCCCCTTGTTCAGGATCGATCCCGAAAAGATCAAACAGGCCCTGATCAACATCATCAAAAATGCGCTGGAAGCCCTGCCGGACGGCGGCGAAATTCGCGTTGCCAGCCAGGAAAGCGGCGGACAAGCAGTGATTATTGTTGCCGACAACGGCCCGGGCATCCAGGAAGCAGACCTGCCCCTGATCTTCGAGCCCTTTTTCACCCGCAAAGGGGCCGGCACAGGCCTGGGGCTTTCCATCACCCAGCGCATCATCGAAGAACATCACGGCATGATACGGGTGGAGAGCGCAGCCGGAACAGGCACGCGTTTTGTCATTGAACTGCCGTTGGGCGGGCTTTAAATTCTTTCTTCAGAAAGCATGAACTACTAACTATCTACGTCTCCCATATCCTCGTCTCCCACGTCCTCGGCAATCAGCCGCAACTGCTCCAGAGCACTTTCCAGGTCGGCAATGATGTCGCGAGCGATTATACCCGGTTCGGGGAGGTTATCCGAGTTTTCCAGGCTTTCGTCCCGCAGCCAGAAGATGTCCAGGCTGGCCTTGTCGCGGGCCATCAGGTCGGCATAGTCGTATGACCGCCAGCGCCCTTCGGGGGTCGCCTCGCTCCAGGTAGCCGTGCGTTCGTGGCGGTTCTTCGGATTGTAGAGAGTGACGAACTCATCCAGATCGGTACGCTGGAGCGGGTTGGTCTTGAGGGTAAAGTGCAGGTTGGTACGCAGGTCGTAGATCCAAAGTTTTTTCGTCCAGGGTGTCTCGCTGGCCGGCTTCTTGTCAAAGAAGATTACGTTTGCCTTAACCCCTTGGGCGTAGAACAAGCCGGTGGGGAGGCGCAGCAAGGTGTGGACGTCGCACTCCTGCAGCAGCTTGCGGCGGATGGTTTCGCCTGCTCCACCCTCAAAAAGCACGTTGTCCGGCACCACGACTGCGGCGCGACCATGTTGCTTTAGCAGGGTTTTGATGTGCTGAATGAAATTGAGTTGCTTGTTGGAAGTGGTGGCGCAGAAATCTTCCCGTTCGATGGTTTCTTTCTCACTGTAAGCCTTGCCGTCCAGGCCGATGATGGTGGTGCTGCTCTTTTTGCCGAAGGGCGGATTAGTGAGGATGATATCAAATCGCTCTCCCGAATCAGAGGCCAGCGAATCAACGCCAGCTTCGATGGGAAGCGTCTCTCCACCGATACCGTGCAGCATCATATTCATGGCGCACAACCTGGCTGTAGCGTGCACCAGCTCCCAGCCGCGCAGAGTCCCGGTTTCCAGGAATCGCTTCTGGTCCTTGTCCAGCTTGTAATGTTTGGGATCGCTGACATAGGCAAAGGCCGACAGCAGAAAACCGCCGGTACCGCAGGCCGGGTCGCAGATCGTCTCCATCGGCCTGGGCGCCATCACATCCACAATGGCCTGGATCAGCGGTCGTGGAGTGAAGTATTGCCCGGCGCCGCTCTTGGTGTCCTGGGCGTTCTTTTCCAAAAGTCCTTCGTAGGCCTCACCCTTGACGTCGGCGCTCATGATGGACCAGTTTTCCTTGTCCAGCAGGTCCACCAGCAGGCGGCGAAGTTTGGCCGGGTCTTGGAACTTGTTCTGGGCACGACCAAATATCAACCCCAGCAGTCCCTTTTCCTGTCCCAGTTTTTCCAGGGTGTGGCGGTAGTGGTCAAACAGCTCGTCGCCGTCCTTCTTCAGCAGGCTGGGCCAGTCGTAGCCGAAAGGAACCATACTTTTCTGGTCAAATGGTTTTTTGGTTCGCTCGTCGGCCATCTTGAGGAAGAGCAGAAAGGTGAGCTGTTCGACATAATCGCCGTAGCTCATCCCGTCGTCCCGCAGGATGTTACAGTAATTCCAGAGTTTTTGGACAATTGCGGCTGGGGTCATGGTTAATCATTACTCCGGTTTATCAGATTGACGATCACCTTGACGATCGTTTCCTTCTCTTCGGGCCTGCTTTCGGCTATCAGCAGTGTCAACGCCACCAGAGCGTTGTCGGCCAGTCGCTTGCTGCCGTCGGGACGGTAGAGGATACAGTTCATGCCGAGGAAATAGATGAACAGGGCAGCGGCGATCCGCTTGTTGCCATCGCTGAAGGCGTAGTTCTTTACGACGAAATAAAGGAGGTTTGCCCCCTTTTCCTCAACGCTCGGGTAGAGTTCTTCACCGCCGAAGGTCTGATAGATGGCCCCGAGTGCGCTCTTGAATCCCTGATCTTTCTCGATGCCGAAGAGACCGTCAAACTCGCCCTTCATGGAGGCAACAATCCCGATTGCTTCGTCGTAGTCAATAACATGCAGCGCTTGTCGAGTGGTTTCCTCGATGGCTAAGGTACCGTGGTCATAGCGGTCCAGAAGGTTCAGGGCGTAAGCGTAGTCGGTTATGACCCGCAGCACGTCACGGCCGGTATCGGTGACCAGTTCTTGAGCTGTCAGAGTGCGGGCCAACAGTTCCATGGTCTGCTGCATCTCCTGCAACTTGGCGGATTCTTCGCGTAACCGCTGTTCGTTGACAGTGTATCCCTTGACTATGTGATTGCGAAGAACCTGGGTAGCCCATTGGCGGAAGCGGGTGCCCTGTTGCGACTTTACCCTGTATCCTACGGAGATGATGACATCGAGGTTATAATGGGCGGTATCGTAGGTTTTACCGTCTGCGGCAGTTATCCGGAATTTCCGGATAACTGAAAATTCATCAAGCTCTGCCTCCCTGAAGATGTTCTTGATGTGCTCGTTGACTGTTCGAACATCCTTATCAAACAGCACCGACATCTGTTTCTGGGTAAGCCAGACAGTATCGTGATCAAGATGAACCTGGAGAGCGGTTGCGCCGGTCTCAGCCTGATAAATGACAATATCGCCCTTCTCTGAATTCATATCACTACATCCTTTTGACTGTTACGTCGTCGCTGAACTACCGAGGAATAATCGGTAGTTCCAGTTCGTGCAAAAAATGCAACAACTGAAATTATAGCAACCCGCCCGAAAATGCCTGTTGCAGGATCGTCTGCCGCAGGCGCTCGGCGCGTTTGAGGTTGGTTTCGATGGTGGCTTCGAGCTCTTCGGTGACAGAGAGGCGGCGGTCGATTTCTTCGAGAATTGTGCGCTGTTCCTTCAATGGCGGTAGAGCTACTGCAATTTCAGCCAAAATTTCCAAATTGATATTTTTCTGCGCTGTAGCAGGCGCATACCTTTCGATATTCTCTTTTGCCGTTCTGATGAAATACTCGACAAAACCCGTCTCACAATGATTCTGCTCAACCAAGAAACCAACCACGCTATCCGGGAAACACGCATCAATACCCAGTATGGCTGTGTCAGCAATGTTTGCAGCAATCGTTATGCAGAGAGTTCCTGTAGGCCACAATCGGCTCTGTTCAAGCCCTGCCTCACTGTAAGTCTGGCTGTAGCTTTTCAAAATCCTATTGGCGGCCCGAATGTCGCCAGTCTGAACAAATGGATAGGAGCCACCATAAAGATGTGGTGCATTCCGTGGTCTGTGCTTTGACTTTCCCCTGTTCAACTCGCCAAGTTGCGGTAAAGTTGCCCACACCCACCCCTCCGGCAGCTCCGGCAGATTGGCCGTATCCGGCCCGGCGGGCTCCTTGTATTTCTTCTTCCACGAATCATCCTTCGGCTTGATACCTTTGGCCTTCATCTTCGCCAGCTCTTCGGCTTCCCACTTGGCGCGGCGCTCGGCGAGGATGCGCTTCAAAAGGTCAGCACCGGTTTCCGTAGGGGCGATCCGGTGGGTCGCCCGTTGTTGAATCGCATTTGGAGACGGTACTTCCGGCGAAAGCGGGCGAGGCACCGCCTCGCCCCTACGACGCCATTCCTCGGTCAGTTTGCCTTCCACTGCGGCCTTGAGGACGGCAGCCTTGTAGCGCTTGAGGTTGGCCTGAATCCGCTTGAGCGAGGCGACTGCTTCATCCAGTCGGGAGAATTGTTTTTCGATTTCGGCGACGATTCGTTTCTGGTCTTCAATCGTCGGGGGGAGAGGAATAAGGCTTTGCTTAATAAAGTCAGTAGGGACACGCTTCTGCCCCACTGCTCCGGTCATATGGTGAGCGGCTTCCTTGCGAAAGCCCTGTCCTGAAACGTAGTAATAGACGTACTTTGGATCATTGCCGTCTTTGGGTCGAATAACATGAAATTCGGTCGAACCGAAACCGTGCTGGTTTTCGAGGTGTGGAACCACAGCCATCTTGCCGTTTTCCATGCACGGCGTGATCTTGGCAAAGAGCACATCGCCGGATTGAAACGGTGTAAAGCCCTTCTTTACCTCGATGTAAGGCCGTTTTGCGGAAACGTCGATGCTGCCGTCAGAAGCGCCAACAGATGCCATGGGGACAAAGGAAAACAGTTCATCATCCGCAAGCGTAGTTTTACCCATGCGTGGGTTAATGTCTGCTATTTCGGAAAACGGAACGGTACGCCAAATATTTTTGTTGATTGATTTGTTCATTATTTTCACGTAGGGGCGACCCGGTGGGTCGCCCGGTGTTAAATTGTATTTGATAACGGTTGTCCCAAAAATCGGGCGATTCACCGAATCGCCCCTACGGTTGTTTTCCCGCATTCACCGGGTTGTTCTCGTCCAGGTCCCATTTCAGGGGGTTGTTCGCGATGTACTGCCGGATGTTGTCCAAGTCATCCTCATTGCGGATAACGTGCTCGTAATAATTGCGCTGCCAGACCGGGCAACCGGGGTTGTCGCGTAATGCGTTGATGCGTTTGGTAACAATAGATTTGAATTGCCCCAATATTGCTCCAATCGAACCTGCTACAACCGGGCGAGGCAACGCCTCGCCCCTACATATGTCATGCAATTCGTAGGGGCGACCCGGTGGGTCGCCCGCCGTTGGTTTGCCGTCATGCAACAACAAAATTCCGTGAAAATGGTTCGGCATTGTGACAAAACCATCCAGAGAAACATTATTGCGAACGACTTCAGATCGCAACCATTCCTCCCGAACGATTTCACCAAAATCATTCAAACGCATCTCGCCATCTGCTACATCACCGAACAGACATTCTCGCTGGAATGTACAGATCGTCACGAAATATGCCCCGGCACTTCGATAGTCATATTTCTTCAAACGGACAGAACGGCGGTGGTGAATGTCGGGGATGTATGTCATGTTTTGCCTTTACCGTTCCAAATGCGAAAAGCGAAAAACGGGCGACCCACCGGGTCGCCCCTACGGGTTGATTGTTTTTGCATGATTTGTAGGGGCGATTCGGTGAATCGCCCGCTGTTGGTTGTCGCCCGGTTTTGCCGGGGTATGCGATATTACCAATGGATCACGCTGCCAGCACCTCATTCAACTCCTCCAACATCCCCCACAACTCCTCACCAAACAACTGATACACCTTCCCAATCCCGCCGTTCTCCTTGAACGGCGTAAACTCGAAATCATCCCGCCCGATCTCCAGGCTGGCAATAACATGGTCCCGTATCCGCTCCAGCCACCAGCGCTGCTCATCACTGAAACCCTTGCCACTGGCCTCCTGCTTGGCAATCCACGCGGCAAAACGCTCGTGGACATGCTCCTCGAACGGCTCCAGTATCGGCTCCTGATGCAACGCAAAACGGACCAGCGAAACAATATCGGTCCAGAGCCGTCTGCTCCCAACGCCCTTGACCTTGGATGTTTCCAGTGCGGCGTAGGCATCCCACAACCGGTCGATGCGCCAGAGATACGGTGGCTTCTCGATCATCTCGGCCAAACCCTTGATCTCGTCATACTTCAACCGCTGCCGATAGGGGCGACTGTAGAGGATCTGCAAGGCGGTGATCTCGTCCTTGTGCTCCTCGATGAACTGCTCAAAGGAATGAACCAGCCCCTTGGCCTTGTCCAAGGCATCGGCGTCGAAACCGGCCTCGATAACTTCGTCGGCGCTGACCGTATCGATGATCTGGTCGGCCTTACGCTGCAACTCCAGAATTTTCTCCCGCAGCTTCGGCTCGCAGAGCGGCTTTACCGCCAGCTGGATCAGCTTGATCCCGGCCTGTTTGACCTGCTCTACGGTCGGGTCACTGACACCGAAATCGGCCCTGGCCTGCTCGATCTGCCGCTCCGGGTCGATTGACGCTATCAGGTCGCCGGTCAACACCTTCAACCCCTTGCCATCTGTCAGCTTCTCAATCTCCGCCTTGCCGGCCGAATCAAGTTTCCGCTCCAGACGGGCAAAGCGCCCGGCAATGGAAGAGACGACTTCGCTCTCTGTGTTGCCCAACGCCACAGCCTGGAGCAGTTTTTCCAGGGAGACGGTCGGTTTCTTCTCCAGCGGGCGGGAATCGGTCTTGTCCTGTTCGCAGACGCCGACCGCATCGACGATGACGAAGTGGGTCTTGGCCACGGCATCGGGGGTAACTGCCTGCAGGTCGGTGTCGTTGATCACCCGCACCCCGCGCCCCTTCATCTGCTCAAAGAAGGAACGGGAACGGATCATGCGCATGAAGAAGACACACTCCAGCGGTTTGATGTCGGTGCCGGTGGCGATCATGTCCACGGTGACGGCGATGCGCGGCATCGGGCTGGTGCGGAACTCGGCGATCAGTTCCTCCGGCTTGCGGCCGGTGGTGCGGTAGGTGATCTTCTGGCAGAAGTCGTTTCCCTTGCCGAACTCCTCGCGCACGATCCGGACGATGTCCTCGGCGTGGGAATCGTCCTTGGCAAAGATCAACGTCTTGGGAACCCAGGTGCGGCCAGGAAAGATCTCGGTCAGTACCTTGTCGCGGAAGGTCCTTACCACGGTGCGGATCTGATCTACCGCCACCACGTCACGGTCGAGCTGGTTTGCTTCGTAGGTCAGTTCCTCGTCCAGCTGTTCCCAGCGCACGGTCCGCGTCTCCCTCTCACGGCGGTCAACATAATGCCCGGCCTCCACGACCGAACCGGCCTGGGTGATCTTGGTCCTGATGCGGTAGACGTCATAGTTGACGTTGACCCCGTCGGCCACTGCCTGTTCGTGGGGGTATTCCATCACCAGGTTCTGGTTGAAGAAGCCGAAGGTCTGCTTGTTGGGGGTGGCGGTCAAGCCCACCAGGAAGCCGTCAAAGTACTCCAGCACCTGGCGCCAGAGGTTGTAGATGGAGCGGTGGCATTCGTCGGTGACAATCAGGTCAAAAGTCTCGGGCGGGATGGCCGGGTTGTAGACCACCGGCGGCGGCTCTCGGAAGAGGCTGGTCTGATCGAAGAGCGATTCTTCCTCCAGCTCCGGTGCCAGTTCCTCGCCGCGCAGGATCGAGTAGAGCCGCTGGATGGTGCAGATGCAGACCCGCGCCGTGGTGTCGAGGCGGCTCGACTGCAAATGGTTGACGATGTACTCTTCGGTGAATTTGTAGGGAGTGTAGGGCGACTGGTACTGCTGGAACTCCTTGAGGGTCTGGCGGCCCAGGTTTGCCCGGTCCACCAGGAACAGCACCCGCCGGGCACCGGCAAACTTGAGCTGCCGGTAGATGAAAGAGACGGAAGTAAAAGTCTTGCCAGATCCGGTGGCCATCTGTACCAGCGAGCGGGGGCGATCAGCGGCCAGGGACTTTTCCAGATTAGTGATTGCCGTAAACTGGGCCGGCCAAAGTCCCTCGGAGTGCAACGGCGGCATGCGGCGCAGGCGGCTGCGATAGCACTCTGGTGACCAGATCTCGCCCGGTTCGGACACGATTGAATCCGTAGGGGCGAAGCACGGGGTATCTGCTTCGCCCGATCTTTTATGCAATGTCGACATGGGCGAAGCAGGTGAGTCGTTTGCTTCGCCCCTACATGCGTCATCCAGCCATTCGGCCAGGGTTTCAGGACGATGGAAGGAGAAAACGGGCCGGGAACGGGGATCAGGATCAAGGCCGCTGGTAAAGCGGGTGTCGATGCCGGTGGATTGGTAACTGAAAGGAAGCGGACGAAACCAGGCAGGGAGTGAGAGCGGCAATCCCTGGGTGTACTTGTCGGATTGGATTTCGACGCCGGAGAGTGTGGAACCAGCCTTCTTTGCTTCGATCACTCCGGCGGCCCTTGCGTCAATATAAAGCAGGTAGTCAGCAAAGCCGAAGCCACGCTCCAGTGGAAATTCGCGGATAGCCACACCTTGGCCGGCATGCAGATTGACGCTTTTTACGTCCTGCACCAGCCAGCCTGCTTCAAGCAGCATCCGATCAATATCTATGCGTGCTTCCTGTTCGGGTTTGGGGGACACTCTGGCCGCTCCTAAGTGATATCATCACAGCATATCAATCAATTAACTCATTTCTTACTACCTGTTCCGAAGTCTATATTCAAGCTAAAGTTATCTAAAAACAATATAAACATCGGCTATTGACTGTTTGAAAAAGACAACAGGGGACAAGGTTGTATGATGGCTGCTGGCTGCTGATTCATGGCATGCTTCTGCTAATCCATGTTTTTGCTCACGTGCTGGTTATATTATGATATAGAAGTTAGGAAAAGATGGCTGATTAAACATAAGGTTAGTGAGTAACAGCTATATATTCCCTGACAGACCCTAGGTATTTTTAATGGAAAAGATACTGATCATCGACGACGAGGCCTTTATCCGCGAAAACGTGGAACGCATCCTGACCGATGCTGGCTACCAGGTCTGTGCGGCCGCATCGGGCAGTGAAGCCCTGGATCTGATGGCCGGCGAAGATATCGACCTGGCACTGCTGGACCTCAACCTAGGCACGGAAAACGGCATCGATCTTCTAAAATCCTTGAAGGAACAGGACCCTGATTTGCTGGTGATCGTCATCACCGGTTACGGGTCGGTGGAGAGCGCAGTGGAGGCCCTCAAGCTGGGGGCCTATCACTACATGAAAAAACCGTTCAAAGCCGATGCGTTGCGATTGATTGTTAAACTGGCACTTCAAACCCAGACCCTGAAACGTGAGGTCCGCAATCTCAAAAGAGGCGATGGCACCCTGCTCCGGATGGAGATGATCGGCAAAAGCAGGGCCTTTGCCGATATACTGGCACATATCAGGGAAATTGCCCGCATCCCCTCCTCCACCGTATTGATTACAGGTGAATCCGGCACCGGCAAGGAATTGGTTGCCAGGGCCGTCCATAACCTGTCAAGCCGAGCCGATGCCCCTTTTATCGGCATAAATTGCGCCTCCATTCCGGCAACCCTTCTGGAAAGCGAACTATTCGGCCATGAAAAGGGCGCCTTCACCAACGCCACCGCGCGCAAGCCAGGCCTTTTCGAAGAGGCGCATCACGGCACTGTTTTTCTGGACGAGATCGGCGAGATGGACACGGCCATGCAGGTCAAACTGCTGCGGGTGCTGCAGGAACGGACTATCCGCCGCGTTGGTGGACTCAAGGATATAGACATCGACGTCCGCGTGATAGCGGCCACCAACCGCAATCTGATGGAAAGGCTCGCCAATGGCGCATTCCGCGAAGACCTCTACTATCGGCTCAATGTCTTTCCGATCCATATCCCACCAATCAGGGAACGTCCCGAGGATGTTCAACCCCTGGCAGCCTTTTTCCTGGACAGCTTCAGCCGCGCCTTTGGTCGTGGCTTCAACGGAATTGCGCCTCAGGCAGCCTCACTGATGGAGAATTACGGCTGGCCCGGCAATATCCGTGAACTAAGAAACATCATCGAACGCATCTGTATCATGCACTCCGGCCCCACCCTGCTCCCCGAACATCTCCCCTTGGAAATCAGAGATATTTCTCATGCATGCGGCACGGATGGTAAAATCCCGACCAATGCCTTACCGGACGGCATCGGACTCGAAGAGGCTGTTTCCGCATATGAAATGGAACTTATTGGCCAGGCTCTCCGGGACAATGGAGGCAATGTGCTCCAGACCGCCTTGGTGCTGAAGATTCCCCGTGGCACCCTGCGCTACAAGATGGACAAGTACGGACTGTAGACCCCCACCGCGCTCCCAACATAATATCAGTGCCGATTATCCGCCACCAACTGGCGGTTTTCCGCCACCAAAACCTGTTCATCCCGGCAACCAAGTAATAAATTTCCAGCCCATATCTGTAATTCCAGCAAATTACGATACAATAATTGCGTGGCACCCCTATTGCAATAAAACAGCATCTCACAATTGACTGTCGTGCAGTAAAACACCAAGACAAGGAGGTCAAGCATGTTTAGTCGAATCGGAGCAGTTGCCCTGGCCCTGGCACTTGCAATTCCAGGGACTTCCCTGGCGGCAAAAGTCAAAATCGGTTTTATCAACACCATCACCGGTGCCGAGGCGCCGATCGGTGAAAACCTGACCAACGGCGTCACCCTGGCCCTGGAGGATCTCAAGAAAAAAGGGGTCGATGTGGAGTTGATCAAGGAAGACGATACCGGAAAACCGGAAAAGGCACTTTCTGCCTTCGAAAAACTGGCCACCCGCGATAACGTGGCCGGCGTGGTCGGCCCCTATACCTCGGCCTGTGCCAACGCAGTTGCCAGCCAGGCAGACAGGTATAAGGTTCCCCAATTGATCCCGGCCGCAGCCAAGGAAGAGATCACCCGCAAGGGACACCAGTTCGTCTTCCGGCTCAATGCCCCTGCAGATGTCTACTCCTCGGTCCTGATGGACGTAATCATGAGTCAGGACAAGCCCAAAACCATTGCCTACGTTTATGCCAACACCGATTTCGGCATCTCGACAGTAAAAACCGCCCAGGAATATGCAAAAAAACTGGGCATAAGGGAGGTAGCCAACGAAAAATACCAGAAAGGCGCCCCTGATTTCCGTTCCACCCTGACCAAGATCAAAACCCTCAACCCCGATCTGGTCTTCATGGTTTCCTACGAGGTTGACGCCATCACCCTCATGCGCCAGTCGCGGGAGATCGGCCTGACTCCCAAGGCGTTCTTGGGCGCCGGGGCAGGCTTTACCACAGCACAGTTCCTGGCCCAGAAAAAGATATCCAACCTTGTATTCTCCAGCACCCAGTGGACCGAGGATGTGAACTGGCCCGGGGCCCGCAACTTTTATAACCGCTACAAAGCCAAATTCGGCAAGGAACCTTCATATCACGCCGCCTGCGCCTATGAAGCCATGATGATCATGGCCGAGACAGCCGTAAAGAACCACGGCGATCGTGAAAAGACCAGGGCCGGCCTCAAGTCAGGGCACTGGAACGGTATCATGGGCGAGGTCAAGTTCGCCGACTATGCTGGCTACACCAACCAGAACAACCATCAGATGCTTGTGCAGCAGGTCCAGAACGGTCTGTACGAAACTGTTTACCCGAGCAAGTTCGCCACCAAGAAACCGATCTACCCTTTCAAGTGGTAGCTGATCCTTAAACCTACGGGGCGGTCTTGTATCGCCCCGTAGGTTTAACACTGAATCCAATGACGCTGAAACGCCGTAGCGCACGGAATGCTGAAGTTGCCCGGCGCCGACAAAGTAACAAGCCCGTTGCGCGTAATGTCCTCCGCCAACCGGGTCTCCTTACAGTAGATAACACCAACGTAAGGCGTTCCGGGCAAGTGAAGGCGTGGAAGCGTCATGGATTCAGGACTTCCCACTTCCCCTTTGGGAGAATTCAATGATCCTCTTCCTGCAATCCCTTATCAGCGGCATCCTGATCGGCGGTGTCTACGCCCTGATCGGCATCGGCCTGACCATCATCTTCGGTGTCATGCGCGTGATCAATTTCGCCCATGGCGACATCATGATGGTAGGCATGTACATGACCTATTTTCTCTTCACCCTGTTTGGCATCGATCCCTTTGTCTCCGTGCTGATCACCATACCGATGATGTTCCTGTTCGGTGGCATCCTGCAGAAGCTGTTCATCAACCGGATTTTGGGTGCACTCCCCCAGAACCAGATCCTCCTCACTATCGGCCTGGGGCTCATCATGAGCAACAGCGCCATGCTGGCCTTTACCTCCGACTACAAGATCCTGACCACCTCATACTCATCATCTAGCTACCGTCTGGCAGGATTGTCCATATCAAAGCCCCTGGCGATTTCATTTCTGATCACGGTCGCCATCACCGCCATCCTCTACTGGTTCCTGATGCGGACCGACACCGGACAGGCCATCCGCGCCACGGCCCAGGATCGGGAGGCGGCACAGCTCATGGGGATTAATGTCAAGCGCATGTCGGTTCTGGCCTTCGGCATCGGCTCCGCCATGGCAGGCACTGCCGGTGCGCTGATTTCGCCGACCTACTATATCTTTCCCCAGGTGGGCAGCGCCTTCACCCTCAAGGCATTTGTCATCACGGTGCTGGGCGGCATGGGGAGCATCGTCGGCGCCACGCTGGGTGGAGTGATTATCGGAGTGGTTGAATCCATGGGGGCCGCCTACATCTCGTCCGACTGGAAAGACGTGGTGGTGTTCACCATATTCCTGCTGGTGCTGCTCATCAAGCCCTCCGGCCTGATGGGCACGTCAAGAACTTAAAGGTCTGTCATTCAGCGACAGGCCCTAAACGGAGGCCGTCAGTTCATGAATCATCCCGGTATCCTTCATAACCGGCACGGGGCATCGCCACTGGCGATTATCGCCTTCATCGCAATCCTTGCCTTGCTGATCGCCTTTCCCGGTTTCGTGGAAAGCCCCTATGCCCGGCATATCATGGTCCTTCTGTTCCTCAGCACCATCATGGGTGAAAGCTGGAACATTATCGGCGGCTATACCGGTCAGTATTCCGTCGGCCATTCAGCATATTTCGGCGCCGGGGCCTACGGCACCCTGATCGTGATGAACGCGGCCCAGTTCGATCAGGACAAGCTCCTGGAACTGAAGGACCTGGCCAAGGATTCCCATCTTTCGGCGCTGCTGTTGAGCGCCCATAACCTCCACCCTTGGACCGGCGTACTGGTGGGCATGCTGGCCGCATTGGCATTGTCGTTGATCATCGGCAGCATCTGCTTTCGGCTGCGCGGACCCTATTTCGTCCTGGCCTCCATCGCCGTGGCCGAGATTGTCCGCATCTCCGTGCTGAACCTGTCCGACCTGACCCAGGGCGCCGAGGGCATCCTGATTTCCGACCTGCCGCCGATAACCATCGGAGGGACTACCATCACCGACTTCAGCACCAAGGTGCCGTTCTACTACATCGGTCTGGGTCTGGTCCTGCTCACCATCCTGGTGACCTGGCTCGTGCAGAATTCCAAACTGGGGTACTTCTTTCAGGCCATCCGCGAGGACCAGGACGCGGCCCATTCCCTGGGCATCAGCCTGACCTTTTACAAGAACAGCGCCCTGGCCATTTCCGCGGTGCTGACGTCTCTGGCAGGGAGCTTTTACGCCATCTACATTAAGTTTATCGACCCGACCACCGTGCTGTCGCTGGATCTGTCGGTTCAGATCGTGCTGATCAGCATCATCGGCGGCATCGGCACCATCTACGGTCCCGTGGTCGGTGCCCTGGTGCTGGTGCCCCTCTCCGAGATCCTGCGCAGCAACTACCTGGGCGAAAGCCTGGTAAATTCCGGCCTGGTCAACCCGGACTCTGCCGTCGGCAACTTCCTGACCGAGAACCTCTCCCACGCCCATGTCCTGATCTACGGCATCCTGGTGGTATTGGTCATCCTCTTCATGCATGAAGGCGTACTCGGCTTCATCAGGAAAATCATGGCCAAGAAACGCCTGGGGAGGTCCTGATGGCAATCCTGGAGATCAAACACGTCAGCAAGTTTTTCGGCGGACTGGCGGCCAACTCCGATGTCTCCTTTGAGATCAATCCGGGGATGATAATGGGGCTCATCGGTCCCAACGGCGCCGGCAAGACCACGCTCTTCAACTGCATAACCGGCTATTATCCCCCATCCAAGGGCGAAGTACTCTTTGACGGCCGCCGCATGAACGGCCTCCAACCGGACAAGGTATGCAAGCTGGGCATGGCCCGCACCTGGCAGAAGGTCCGGCCCCTGGCCAAAATGAGCGTGGTTGACAATGTCATGGTCGGCGCCCTGTGCCGCACCAATTCACTCAAACAGGCCCGCGAGATGGCCATGGAACAGGTCAGGGTGGTGCGCCTGGAACACCGGAGCAATTTTCTCGCCGGTGGCCTGCCCATCGGCGAGCGCAAAAAACTGGAAGTTGCCCGCGTCCTGGCCACCCAGCCCAAACTGCTGCTGTTGGACGAGGTCATGGGGGGCCTGAATCCAGCCGAGAGCGAGGAGATCATTCAACTCATCCTCGATATCAGGAAACTGGGCATCACCCAGATGGTTATCGAACATGACATGAAGGCCATTATGCGGATATCCGACCGCATCGTGGTCCTGAATTCAGGGGAAAAACTGGCCGAAGGGACACCGGACGAAATAGTCAACAATCCGGAAGTCGTCGCGGCCTATCTGGGCAGCGAATGAATTATTCTGAAACCACCGAGGCATCCATGCTCACAATCGACAAACTGAATTTCAGTTACGGCGACCTGAAAGTTCTCTGGGATATCGACCTGCAGGTCAACGAAGGAGAGATCGTCACCGTGGTGGGCGCCAATGGCGCAGGCAAATCCACCACCCTGAAGAATATCTCGCACCTTGTTCGCCCCACATCCGGCACGATCACCTTCAACGGCAAAAACCTGCACGGCCTGGAATCACACCAGGTGGTCGAGCGCGGTATCGTCCAGGTTCCCGAGGGGCGTAAGATCTTCCCGGAAATGACCGTCTTGGAAAACCTGCGGATGGGTTCCTATATCCAGAGTGCCAGGAGAGACCGGGAGGCCAATGTGGAGCGGGTTTTCGGCATGTTTCCCAGACTCAGGGAGCGCGAAAAGCAGCTGGGGGGCACCATGTCCGGCGGCGAACAGCAGATGCTGGCCATTGCGCGGGGCCTTATGGCCAACCCCAAACTGCTCCTGATGGACGAGCCTTCCCTGGGGTTATCTCCCTTGTTTGTGAAAATCATCTTTGAGATCATACAGGAGATCAATCGGCAGGGCGTAACCATACTGTTGGTGGAGCAGAATGTTTTCCAGTCCCTCAAGATCGCCCACCGCGCCTATGTGCTGGAGACCGGGCGTGTGGTCCTCTCGGGTACCGGGCAGGAACTATTGAATGATGATCACGTCAAGAAGGCATTTTTGGGAATGTGATTTCAACTTTATTTCCGTTTCCGGCACATCCATTGGCCCATTAAAGGAGAATCAGCTCATGCAAACCGTTAAAGATTGGATGACCCCCAGCCCGATCACCATTGCGGACAACGCATCAGTCATCGAGGCCATGCACATCATGAAGGAGAAAAACATCCGCCGCCTGCCGGTCACGTGCGACGGCATATTCTGCGGCCTGATCACCGACCGCATGATCAAGGAATTCACGCCGGGACAGTCTTCCGCCATGGACACCTGGGAGGTGCACTACGTCCTTTCAAAGGCAACCGTCAAGGATGCCATGAATCCCCATCCCCTCACCATTGCACCTGAAGCCCCACTCTGCGAGGCCGCCAGGATAATTCACGACAACAAGCTCTACGGCCTGTGCGTAACAGACCGGGAAAACAGACTGGTGGGACTGCTGACCATCACCAACCTGATGGAAGCCTTGATTGCAATCTGCACTCCAGCACCGTAAATGGCAACAAAAAGGCCTCCGAGGTTGCACACCCCGGAGGCCTGGAATAAGCTCCACATCCCATAAATATCAATCCTTCACCCGCGGGTCCAACGCGTCCCTGATACCCTCCCCCAGTAGATTGTAGGCCAGAACCGTCACAAGGATGGCCAGGCCTGGAAAGAGCGACAGCCACCAGGCGAATTCGATGTAGTCTTTGCCCGAGGTCAGGATATTGCCCCAGCTGGGTGTGGGCGGCTGCACACCGATGCCCAGAAAAGAGAGGGCCGATTCGGTCAGGATTGCCCCGGCTATCCCCAAGGTGGCCGAAACCAGTATCGGGGAAACTGTGTTGGGTAGGATATGGCGAAAGATGATCCGCATGTTCGAGCAGCCGATACAGCGGGCCGCCATGATATAATCCATCTCCCTGATGGAGAGCGTCTCGGCCCGCACCAGCCGCGCCACCCCCATCCAGCCGGTCAGTCCGATCACCATCATGATGTACCAGATGGACGGCTCCAGGAAGGTGATGACCGCCAGAATCAGGAAAAAGGTTGGGAAACAAAGCATGATATCCACCACACGCATCAGGCCCGCATCGACGATTCCACTGTAATATCCGGAAACAAGCCCGACCACCGTACCGATTGCCACGGCAATGCCGATAGCCACAAAACCGACCTTGAGCGAGATGCGTGCGCCGTAAAGCACCCGGCTGAGCACATCACGCCCCAACTCATCGGTGCCGAACCAATGCTGCCACGAAGGTGCCTCAAGAACCCGCCAGGCATCGATGCCATTGGGATCGTAGGGTGCAAGCAGAGGTGCCAGAAGAGAAACCACAAACAGCAGGGCTACCACCCAGCCACCGGCCATGGCAAGACGGTTGCGCTTGAGCCGCTGCCAGAATACGGAATAGAAATATGTGTGTTTAAATGCCATAGATATCGTCTTTCATTTCAGCCGTGCCGAATGCGTGGATCAGCCAGAGCATAGCTGACATCGGCAATCAGGTTGCCGATCAAAGTCAGCATGGCGCCGATCACCAGAATCCCCATAACCACCGGATAGTCACGGGACATGACTCCCTGGTAGAAAAGTTGTCCCATGCCGGGGATGGCATAAATAGTCTCGAAAATGACGCTGCCGCCTATCAACCCTGGAATAGAAAAACCGAACAGGGTGATCAGGGGGAGCAGGGCATTGCGCAGGGCGTGCTTGTAGATGACAACCCGTTCGGAAAGCCCCTTGGCGCGGGCCGTAGTAATGTAATCCTGCCCGATGACGTTCAGCATCGATGAGCGCATGTAGCGCGACAATCCGGCCAAACTACCGAAAGAGGCCACCAAGATCGGCATTAACAGGTGCTTGGCCATGTCCCAAAGATAGTGAAAGAAGCCGAAAGAATCGCTGCCCAAGGAATGCAGTCCCGAGATCGGCAGCCAGTTGAGCTTGACGCCGAAAAAGTACATCAGCAGCAGCGCCAGCCAGAAGGTGGGCACGGCAAAGCCGATGAAGACGAAGATGGTGATCCCCTTGTCTAGCCAGGTGTCGCGATGGGTTGCAGCCAGGATGCCGATGGGGACCGCCAGGCCGAATTCCAGCAACAGGGCGATGATATTAAGGGAAAGGGTGATCGGTAGCCGCTCCTTGATCTTGTCCACCACGGGGCGGTTGTCCGGGGAAAAGGAGCGCCCCAGATCGAGACGGACCAGCTTGCCTACCCAGTTCAGGTACTGCACTTGCAGAGGCTTGTCCAGGCCGTAGTACTTGCGCAGCCGGTCACGGACCTCCTTGGTCACCTTGGGATTCATGGCCACCTGCATCTCCACCGGCTCGCCCGGCGCAAGATGGATGACCGAAAAGGTGATCAGGGTGATACCGAACATGAGCGGAATCAGGATCAGGATGCGTTTTACGAGATAGGTTGCCATCAGTACACCTGCTCCGCCTTGGGCACATACCAGAGGATCTGGTTGTAGCCGATGCCGGCCGGGGCCGGCTTGACCCCATGAATACGGGAACTCACCACCGGCAGTGCATCCGGGACATAGAGGAATGTATAGGGCTGCTCGTCGGCCAGGATGTCCTGTATGCGGTAATAGGCCTTTTTACGTTTCTCGATGTCGAAGGTGGAACGTCCCTCAACCAGGAGTCGGTCCACCTCGGGATTTTTGAAGCCGATAAAATTGAGCTCGCCGGGATTGGTCTTGCTGGAGTGCCAGACATCGTACATATCCGGGTCCTGCGACGTGTTCCACCCAAGCATCACCACCTCGAAGTTGCCCTTGTCAACAAACTCCTTGAGGAAGGTAGCCCACTCCACGACCCTGATCTTCACGTCGATACCCACGTGCTTCAGGCGCTGTTGAACGATCTGGGCGGTTAACAGGCGCTGCTGGTTCCCCTGGTTGGTCAGGATGGTGAATTGGAACGGTTTGCCGTCCTTGACCAGGATACCATCGGAGTTTTTCTGCGCCCACCCGGCCTCGGCCAGGAGTTGGGCGGCATGTTGCGGATCATAGGCAATATCCTTCACATTGGGATTATAGGCCCAGCGACCGGGCACGATCGGTCCGACAGCCTTCTGCCCCATGCCGAACAGCACGCCATGAATTAGTTCATCCTTGTCTATGGCGGCCGTCAGGGCCTGCCGGACCCGCTTGTCCCGAAACAGGGGATGGCGGAGATTGTAGCCCATGTAAACATAGCCAGAGGATGGATAGCGGTATTTGTTGAAGCGGGCGGTAAAGTCGGCTCCTGTTGTCTGGCGCACGTACTGCACCGGAGTCAGGTTCATCAGATCAACAGTTCCGGCTTTGAGTTCCATGTACATCGTGGAGGTATCCGGGATGATACGGTATATGTAACGATCGATGTATGGCCGCCCTTCGAAGTAATCGTGGTTTGATTCCAGTACAATCTTCTGGCCGGCTATCCATTCCTTGAAGCGATAAGGTCCGGTGCCGACCGGATGGCGCGACAACGGGCTCTTGGTAATATCCTTCCCTTCCAGCAAATGGGAGGGAAGGATGCTGCTGCCCCAGGAGGCCAGGGCCGGCGCAAATGGCGCCCCATA
>MTLD01003325.1_pt1 | contig 31920 bp, 28 predicted proteins | sample 1982471 | NCBI WGS metagenome assembly MTLD01 (sample SAMN05712604, study PRJNA340218) | biofilm metagenome | isolation source: sample SPM anode biofilm adapted to -50 mV | place: USA | collected 2012-02-03 | reverse complement strand
GGACGTGGGTTCGACTCCCACCACCTCCACCAAACAAAAGCCCCCGCCACGCGGGGGCTTTCTGTGAGCTTGGACACGTACTGGCCCCTCGCGTGCCCAGCCCGGGGCACCCCCCCTGCATAATGCAAGGGCGGGGAAGCCATGAAGTACTTCACGAGGAAGACCCAGGCCGGGACGGCTTCCGAGAAGCTGTCCAACGACCTCCGGACGATCCTGGATTCCATCAACGATGGCGTCTTCACGGTGGACGAGCAGTTCCACATCACCTCCTTCAACCGGGCGGCAGCGGAGATCCTGGGCATCACGCCGGAAGAGGCCATGGGCAGGCCCTGCTGGCAGGTCTTCAAGGCGGACATCTGCGAGGGGGCCTGCGCGCTGAAGGAGACCATGGCCACCGGCAGCCCCCTGGTCAACAAGCACGTGAACATCCACACGGCGGCCCGGAAGAAGGTCTCCATCAGCGTCAGCACCGCCCTCCTCCGCAGCCAGGGCGGGGACGTGGTCGGGGGCGTCGAATCCTTCCGCGACCTGACCGTGGTGGAGGAGTTGCGGAAGGCGGCGGAGGGACGGGCCACCTTCCACCACATGACCTCCACCAACCACCGGATGCGGGAGATCTTCGAGCTCCTCCCCCTCATCGCCGAGAGCAACAGCACGGTCCTCATCCAGGGCGAAAGCGGCACCGGCAAGGAGCTGATGGCCCGCGCCATCCACGAGCTGAGCGCCCGGGCCCGGAAGCCCCTGCTGGCCCTCAACTGCGGCGCCCTGCCGGACACCCTCCTGGAGGCCGAGCTGTTCGGGCACAAGGCCGGGGCCTTCACCGACGCCAAGCGGGACCGGAAGGGCCGCATCGCCGCGGCGGAGGGGGGGACGCTCTTCCTGGACGAGATCGGGGACATCTCGCCCGCCCTCCAGGTCCGCCTCCTGCGGGTCATCCAGGAGCGCACCTACGAGCCCCTGGGATCGAACGAGCCCGTGAGGGCCAACGTCCGGTTCATCGCCGCCACCCACCGGGACCTGCGCGAGGAGGCGGCGGCGGGCCGGTTCCGGGAGGACCTCTACTACCGGCTGAACGTCATGCAGATTGCAATCCCCCCCCTGCGGGAGCGGCCGGAGGACATCCCCGTCCTGGCCCGGCGCTTCCTGGAACGCCAGATGACGCTGCACGACAAGGAGCTCCGCGGCTTCTCCCCGCAGGCCATGGACGCGCTGCTGCGGCATCCCTGGCCCGGGAACATCCGCGAACTCGAGAACGCCGTGGAACACGCCTGTGTGCTCTGCCGCCAGCCCCAGATCCAGGTCACCGACCTGCCCGCCCTGGTCCAGGGAACGCCCGGGGCCGGGGAGGCCCCCGGAAGGCCGAACCCCGGCCGGGACCTGCGCGCCCAGGAGATGGCCCTCATCCAGGCGGCCCTGGCCCGCCACGGGGGGAATCGCACCGCGGCCTCCCGGGAGCTGGGCATCCATCCCACCACCCTCTGGCGGAAGCTGAAATCCCGGGACAGCTAGGATCCCAAACCATGCAGATCGCAAGACCTCCCGCCTGGTGAGTCATTGCGAATTGCTATGATCATATTCCCAATTGGTCGAATTTGTGAATTTAATTTAAATATTTTCAACATTTAAATATCGTGGCACAGCATCTGCTTATCCAGTGCTGACCCAGGCTCTTGAGCCGACCGGGTGCAAGCGCCCCTCGACGTCGGTCCTCCCGGAACCTGGACATCCAAACGACGGCTGACGATCCCCCGGATCGACAGACCGGGTCTGCCCGGCAGGCCCCGGTCCAGCCCGAGGCCCACCCCGATCCCCCCAACCCGCCCCGCGAGGACGGCGGGCTCCCGTCCGCCGTGACGGAGCCGCTTCCCCATCTCCCCAAGGAGGTCCCATGACCACCCACGGATTCACCCGCATGCTCCGCGCCGCCCTCGCGGTGGTCGCGGTGGCCGCACTCCCCCTCTCCGCGAGAGCCCAGGTGAAGGACGGCCGGATCGCCGTGGCGGTGGCCGAGACGGACCTCGAACCCATCGTCCGGGCCGTGGGCGGCGGCCAGGTCGAGACCGTCCCCCTCTTCAGGGGCTGCATCCTGCGGAAGGACCTCCAGGTCGAGCCCGCGGCCCGGGGTCGCCTGGCGGCCTCGGAGGCCATCGTCTGGACGGGCTTCCTCCGGGAGTCCGCCGCCATCTCCACGGCCCTGAGGGGTGCCGAGGCCGGCACCGCCGCCAGCGGGAAGGCGAAATGGATCGATGTCTCCAAGGGCGCTGCCCGGACCAACCTGCCCCTCTCCACCTGCTTCGGCTTTGTGGACATGGCCTTCGCGGATGGCGACCCCTTCTTCTGGCTCAACCCAGCCAACGGGGGCGTGATCGCCCGCAACATCGCCAAGGGCCTGGGCGAGCTCCGTCCCGCCAGCCGGGCCCAGTTCCTGGCCAATGCCGAGGCGTTCCAGAAGGCCCTCGGCGGCGACATCGCGCGCTGGAAGGCGGCACTGAAGCCCCTGCACGGGATGCGGATCTTCAGCGCCCAGTGCGGCTGGCAGAACTTCTCCGCCATGGGTGGCCCCGAGTTCGTCGTGTGCAAGGGGACCCCGGGCGAGCTGCCCACGCCCCAGACGCTGCTTCGCCACATCCAGCAGATGAAGGCCGATCTCATCGTGGTCGATCCGAACACGCCCCCCGAGTACGCCGAGTACTTCCGCGAGCACGCGGGGATCAAGGTCCTGGAGATCCCCTCCTCCCTTGAGGCCATCCCCGGCGGCAATAGCTACAGCGCGCTCTTCGAGCACCTCGTGAAGGTGCTCCAGAGCCAGTCGAAGCACTGACCGCCCGCCGCCGATCCGGACCTGCCATGTCCATCCCATCCGACCTCCAGCCCATCCCGGATCCCGGGAGCGGCCCTGGGAACGGCCCGTCCCGCCCGGAAGGCGCGGGAACCGGACCGCTCAGGCCTGCCGCCCTCCTGGGCGCCGAGTCCAGGCCCCCAGTGGTCTTCACGATCGCGCCCATCGGTCTGGTGCATCTGCGGGCCCGCCATCCCCGGCGCCCCTCCAGGTTCTTCGTGGCGCGCCGATGCGCCAACCTCGAGCTGTTCCATCCCTACGGCCCCGGCCTCCGGGGCCTCCACGAGGGCCTGGAGGTGCTGGTGCTGGCCTACCACGCCCCGGAGGACGCGGCCCTCGACGCAAGGTTCCGGGCGTCCGGCGATCCGGGCGTGTTCGCGACCGCGGCACCCGAGCGCCCCAACCCCATCGAGTGCCTGCGGGCGCGGGTGGTGGAGGCCGATCCTGACCGCGGCCTCCTGCGGGTGGAGGGACTCGACTGCGAAGACGGGATCCTGATCCTGGACATCCGCCCCCTCACGATCCCGCTCCACCGGCTCGTCAAGCCCGTCTCCCAGGAGGATCGCCCATGAAGATCGCCATTCCCGTCCTCCACGAACCGAGGATCTCCGCCCATTTCGGCCGGAGTCCCGCCTTCCTGGTGCTCACCGTGACCCAGGGCCGGATCCGGCAACGCGAGCTGCGCCCGAACGACCAGGCCCCCCGCGGACAGGAGCCTTCCCACCCTGCCCACGGGGAGGGGCACGGCCACGATCACCACCGCTTCGTCCAGCTCCTGGGCGACTGCCGAGCCGTGGTCGGCCTCGGCATGGGCGCCGGCGCGCGCCTCGCCCTCGAGTCGGCCGGCATCCAGGTGAGGATCCTCGACGGTCCCTGCAGCCCCGAAGAGGCCGCCCTCCGCTTCGAGGCGGGGCTGCTGGAGGCGGACCAAGGCCCCTCCTGCGACCACTAGCGGCCGCCATCGCCCGCCACGGAATACCACCACGCTTTCCCACGGGGCCCAGCCTCGCCTCCACACCACCCTTCCATCAGGGCGTCCCAGACCGGCCAGGCGGGGCGCCCAGGAGTCTCCATGCCTCATCCACGCCGAACATCTCCATCGGCCCGATCCTTCGGGCTGATACGCGCCCTCGCGGGCCTGCTGGCGGTGCACGCCCTGGGCCTGGCCCAGCCACCCGCCCCGCCCAGGCCCTTCGCCCACGGCACCTACACGGCGCTGCACCAGGCCAAGCAGCACAGCCTCACGGCCGACCACAGCAAGTTCAAGATCCTCCAGGGCCCCTTCAAGGACGGGGACGGCCCGGCGGTGACCCGGGCCTGCCTCACCTGCCACACCAAGGCCGCCGAGCAGGTGATGGCCACCTCCCACTGGACCTGGAACCTCTCCAAGGGGGGCCAGGACGGCTACGGGAAGGCCACCCACCTGGTGAACAACTACTGCATCTCCATCACCGGGGGGAACACCGAGACCTGCGCCCGGTGCCACATCGGCTACGGCTACAAGGACAAGACCTTCGATTTCACCAAGCAGGAGAACGTGGACTGCCTCGTGTGCCACGACACCACGGGCGACTACGAGAAGGAGAAGGCGGGCCTTCCGAATCCGGCCGTGCCCCTGGCGGAGGTGGCCCAGAAGGTCGGCGTCCCGACCAACCGGAACTGCGGCACCTGCCACTTCTTCGGCGGCGGCGGCGATGCCACCAAGCACGGCGACCTGGATGACACCATCCTGGACGCGCCGCGGTCCGAGGATGTCCACATGTCCAGGCAGGGCGCGGGCATGGATTGCATCGATTGCCACGTGACCGACGCCCACAAGGTGGGCGGCCCCAACTACGTCATCCCGGCCGACCGCCGGGAACAGCCCAAGTACCCCGGCGAGACCGTGTCCCGGATGTCCTGCACCGCCTGCCACACGGAGACTCCGCACAAGTCCTACATCCTGAACCGGCACTACCAGAAGGTCGCCTGCCAGACCTGCCACATCCCGACCTTCGCCCGCGGGAAGCTCCCCACCAACCTGACCTGGGACTGGTCCACCGCCGGCCGCCTGAAGGACGGCAAGGAATACGAGGAGAAGGACGCCCGCGGGTTCGAGTCCTACAACAGCATGCACGGCGAGATGACCTGGGCGCGGAACGTCGTCCCCAACTACATCTGGTACGACGGCAACCTCGATTTCACCCGCCTCACGGACACCCTCCGCATCCCGAAGGATGGCCAGGTCGTCCTCAACCCGGCGGAAGGCTCCTATGCCGATCCCAACGCCAAGATCTGGCCGTTCAAGTACCACGACGGAACCCAGCCCTATGACCCGGTCCTCAACCACTTCATCGCCCCCTACACCGCGGGTCCCAAGGGGTCCGGAGCCTTCTGGGGCGACTGGAACTGGGAGACGGCCAACCGCCTGGGCATGAAGAACGCCGGGCTCCCGTACAGCGGCAAGTACGCCTTCGTGAAGACCCGCATGCTCTGGCCCATCACCCACATGGTGGCCCCCAAGGAGCAGGCGCTCTCCTGCACCGAGTGCCACAGCCGGAAGGGCCGGCTCCAGGGCGTCTCCGGGTTCTACCTGCCCGGCCGCGACCGCGGCCGGGGCGTGGACGCCCTCGGGCTGGGCCTCGTCCTCGCGACGCTCCTGGGCGTGATCATCCACGGCGCCATGCGCTACTTCCACAGCCACTTCTAGGAGCCCCCATGCGACGCGTCGTCCTCTATGAAGGTTTCGAGCGGTTCTGGCACTGGTCCCAGGCCGCGCTCATCCTCACGATGATGTTGACGGGCCTCGAAATCCGGGGCCTCATCCCCCACCTCTTCGGATTCGAGCGGGCCGTGACCCTCCACAACCTCCTCGCGGTGGCCCTGGTCGTCCTGATCGTCTTCGCGATCTTCTGGCACGTGACCACGGGGGAGTGGCGGCAGTACATCCCCACCCGGAAGTTCCTCCGGGAGATGGTGGCCTTCTACCTGACCGGGATCTTCAAGGGAGCCCCCCACCCCGTGAAGAAGCACCGGATGGCCAAGCTGAACCCGCTCCAGCGGCTCGCCTACCTGGGCTTCAAGGTGCTGATCATCCCCATCCAGATCACCACCGGCGCCCTCTACTTCTTCTATCCGAACCTCCACCGCCTCTTCGGCTGGCCCGCCTCCAGCCTATGGATCCTCGCGGTGGCCCACGTGGTCGCGGCCTTCGGGCTCATGGCCTTCCTGGTCGGCCACATCTACCTCACGACCACCGGCCACACGCCCCTCACCAACCTCAAGGCCATGATCACGGGCTGGGAGGATCTGCACGACGACGCCTACTTCGAAGAGGAGTAGGCGTCCCGACCCCCGGGCCCCAGGCGGAGCGGCTGGGCCGCCCCGCCCGGGGCCTTCGTTGAGGGGGCCTAGAACTTCACCAGCATGGCCAGCGTGATCCGGCTCTCGGTCTTCCGCAGGTCCGGCGCCCAGCCGGGGACGGCGGAGCCGGGCGCGCCCTGGTTCCCGCCGGGGGGCGTCACCCCGCCGGGGCCGGCGAAGTAGGGGACGTTCGCGCCGCGCCGGTTGAATTCCGCACGCATCGTGACGAACTGGCTCGGCATGTAGTCGTAGGTGAGGGACCCGTCCCAGGCGTGGAAGGGATCGCCTGGATTGGCCGTGAAGTAGGGCGTGCCCGAGGCGGCCGTCGCGCCGTTGATGGGCGGCACCAGCACGAGGTAGCGGCCGGGGTTCGTGATGGCCCCGCCGCCCAGGGCCAGGGCATGGCGATCGCCGAACCAGAAGCGGTTGTAGAGCATCCAGCCGGCGAAGTACTGCTTCGGCCCGGCGGCGGTGCCGGAACGGCTCACGCCCCCGCCCTGCTCGTCCCCCAGATCGAAGGTGAAGGTGGCGGCCATCCGGCTCACCGCGCGACCCGGGTGGTCCCAGTATTTCCACTGGATGCTGTTGTCCGTGTGGCGGCGGGTGCGCTTCGGACTGCCCGGGGTGTCCGCGCCGAGGACGTAGTTGTTGGAGGTGAAGCTCCAGTCCCCCGAAGGCCGGTACATCACGGAGGCCCCGATGCCCGGCGTGTTGTTGACCATGTTGTAGGACTGCCAGCCGTTGGTGAGCCACAGCTCCACCTTCAGCTTCTCGGTGGGGAATGCCTGGAGGCGAAGGCCGTTGAAGAACCAGGGCGTGTTGGACGAGACGTACGAGGGCTGGTAGGCCCAGTTGTCGAAGTTGTAGTAGCTGAAGAGGCCGATGTAGGACATGAAGATGCCGGCATCGAGGTTGACGCCGTGCAGGGCGTCCCAGTGGTAGCCGCCGTAGGCCTCGGAGACGTAGCGGTAGGCGTTGTCCGCCTGCCACTGGCCCTTGGCCGTGCTGGCGTCGTTCCTCGGCGTCATGGTCGAGTACATCCCGAACTGGGTCATGATCCGGCCCCGCACGTGATCCCAATGGAAGTCCCCGCCGAGGCCCAGCTGCTGCACCTGCACCTCGTCGGTGCGCCCCAGTTCGCTGGAGCCCACGAGGGTGTGGTCCTGGGGATGGTTGAAGTCGTAGACCAGGTTGGCGTCAGCCCGGAACTCGCCGGTGAAGGACTTCGTGTCGAGGATGGCGTCCTTCGTGCGCGGGTTGCCGTTCAGCCAGGTGAAGTCGGCGAAGGCGAAGGGCTCCGCCGACGCCGGGGCTGGGGCAGCCGGGGCCGGTGCACCCGCGCCCTGGGCGAGCAGGGGCAGCCCTGCCACCAGCCCGGCCAGGATGGGGTTCTTCATGGGGTCTCCTTGAATCGGCCACGGATGCCGCAAGGCAGTGTGGGGGCAGGCCGCGTTAAGACCGCGTTGGGAAGGCCACCGGAGTCATTAGGGAATCGTTAAGGATTTTGGGGATCTTAACGGGATCCTAATGCGCCCTCCCTTCCTCTTAATCCCTTCCTAACTCCCCCCCACCCATCCTGGCCATGCCCTGGCGAAGCCGCCAGGGCGGAGGAGGCTGGATGGCCCTTCGGATGCTCTGGTTCCTGCCCATCGGCGTCGCCACGGGCCTGAGCGGAGTGCCCATCGCCAGCCACCTGTTCCGCCAGGGCGGCCGCCGCCACCGCGCGGAGGCCTGGTTCATCCTCGCCCTCACCTGGCTGCCCTCGGCCGTCTGGTTGCTCAATCAGTTCTTCAACCTCTCGAGGTGACTGTGACGCCCGCCCTGATCCTCGCCTTCCTTCTTGCCGTGGGCCTCCTGGCCTACCTCGCCTTCGCCCTGCTCAAGCCGGAGAAGTTCCAATGAGCCCCGATGCGGAGCGCAGGGCCGCCACTTTGCCCAACGAAGCCCCGAAGGGGCCGCGCGCACGAGGTGCGATGTGAACCACGCCTGGACCCAGAACCTCCTCTACTTGGCCCTGCTCCTGGGCCTGGCCTTCCCCCTCGGGGCGTTCATGGCGAAGGTCCTGGAGGGGGAGCGGACCTTCCTCCATCCCCTCCTCCGCCCCGTCGAGCTCGGCCTGTACCGCCTCATGGGCATCCACGAGGATGAGGACATGGGCTGGAAGGCCTACGGCTGGTCCATCACGCTCCTCAAGCTGATCGGGCTTGCCGCGGTCTACCTGCTGATGCGCAGCCAGGCCTGGCTGCCCCTGAACCCGGAGCACCTGGGCAACGTGCCGGTGGACCTCTCCTTCAACACCGCCGTGAGCTACGCCACCAACACCAACTGGCAGGCCTACGGCGGAGAGTCCACCCTCAGCTACCTCACCCAGATGCTAGGCCTCACGGTGCAGAACTTCATCTCCGCCGCCACGGGCATCGCCGTGCTGGCGGCACTCATGCGCGGCATCATGCGACGCAGCGCCACAGGGCTCGGCAACGCCTGGGTGGACGTGGTCCGAAGCACCCTCTACATCCTGCTTCCGCTCGCGTCCGTGTTCGCGGTCTTCCTGGTCTCCCAGGGTGTCATCCAGAACCTGTCGGCCTACGTCCACACGGCCTCGGGCCAGGTGCTGGCCATGGGACCGGCGGCCTCCCAGGTCGCCATCAAGATGCTGGGGACGAACGGGGGCGGATTCTTCGGGGCCAACGGGGCCCACCCCTTCGAGAACAGCACGCCCCTCTCGAACTTCGTCCAGACCCTCGGCATCCTGGCCATCCCCGCCGGGCTCTGCCTCACCTTCGGCCGGATGGTCAGGGACCGCCGGCAGGGCTGGGCCATCCTGGCGGCCATGACCCTCCTCTTCGCGGGCGCCCTGGCGGTCTGCACCCAGGCCGAGGTGGCGGGCAATCCTGCCCTCGCCCGGGCCGGCGCCAGCCAGTTGGCGAGCCGCGAACCGGGAATGGAACAGCCGGGCGGCAACATGGAGGGCAAGGAGCTGCGCTTCGGCCCCGGCCCCTCGGCCCTCTGGGCCACCGCCACCACGGCGGCCTCCAACGGCTCCGTGAACGCGATGCACGACTCCTTCACGCCCCTGGGGGGTCTCGTGCCCATGCTCCTCATGCAGCTGGGCGAGGTGGTGTTCGGCGGCGTCGGCTCGGGCCTCTACGGCATGCTCATGTTCGTGCTGGTGGCCGTCTTCATCGGAGGCCTGATGGTGGGCCGGACGCCGGAGTACCTCGGCAAGAAGGTGGAGGCCTTCGAGATGAAGATGGCCTCCCTCGCCATCCTGCTGCCCTGCGCTGCGGTCCTCCTCGGCACCGCCGCCTCGGTGCTCACTCCCGCCGCGGTCGCGTCGGTCAGCAACCCGGGTCCCCACGGCTTCAGCCAGATCCTCTACGCCTGGAGCAGCGCGTCCAACAACAACGGCAGCGCCTTCGGCGGCCTGAACGCCAACACGTCCTTCTACAACTACGGCCTGGCCGCGGCCATGATCCTCGGGCGCTTCGGCGTGTTCTGGCCGGTGCTGGCCCTGGCGGGCTCGCTGGCGGGGAAGAAGCACACCCCCGAGGGCCTGGGCACCCTGCCCACCCACACGCCCCTCTTCGTGGCCGTGCTCGTGGGCGTGGTGCTCCTCGTCGGCGCCCTCACCTTCATCCCCTCCCTGGCGCTCGGCCCCGTGGCCGAGCACCTGATGCTCCGGTGAGGCGGACCGTGGCCCCCTACGTTCTGCTTCCGACCAGCCTCTTCTTCAACCGCTAGCCCACGCCCTCCAGGAGGCCTTCCATGGTTTCCCACCCCCGCCAGGACCTTCAGGCCCGCCCGCTCTTCGAACCTCGCATCGTGCGGCGGGCGGTGGCGGATGCCTTCCGGAAGCTGAACCCCCTGCACCAGCTCCGGAACCCCGTGATGTTCACGGTATGGGTCTGCAGCGCCTTCACCACCGGCCTCTGGGTCCAGGCACTGGCCGGCCACGGCGAGGCCTCGCCCGGGTTCATCCTGGCCATTGCGCTCTGGCTGTGGTTCACGCTCCTCTTCGCGAACTTCGCGGAGGCCATGGCCGAGGGCCGCGGCAAGGCCCAGGCCGAGAGCCTCCGGCGTTCGCGGCAGGATGTGAAGGCCAAGCGGCTGCCCGATCCCGCGCGACGGGACCAGACGGTCCCCGGCAACGCCTCCGCCCTTCGGATCGGGGACGTGGTGCTGGTGGAGGCCGGCGACACCATCCCCGGCGATGGCGAGGTGATCGAAGGCGTGGCCTCCGTGAACGAGAGCGCCATCACGGGCGAAAGCGCCCCCGTCATCCGCGAGAGCGGCGGCGACCGCTCGGCCGTGACCGGCGGGACCCTGGTGCTCTCCGACTGGCTGGTGGTGCGCATCTCCGCCAACCCCGGCGAGAGCTTCCTGGACCGCATGATCGCCATGGTGGAGGGCGCCAAGCGTCAGAAGACCCCCAACGAGATCGCCCTCGACATCCTTCTCGCCGGCCTCACGATCATCTTCCTGCTGGCCACGGCCACGTTGCTGCCCTACTCCAGCTTCAGCGTGAAGGCCGCAGGCCAGGGCTATCCCGTCACTCTCACGGTGCTGGTGGCCCTCCTCGTCTGCCTCATCCCGACCACCATCGGCGGCCTGCTCAGCGCCATCGGCATCGCGGGCATGGACCGCATGATCCAGGCCAACGTCATCGCCACCTCGGGCCGCGCCGTGGAGGCGGCAGGCGACGTGGACGTGCTGCTGCTGGACAAGACCGGCACCATCACCTTGGGCAACCGCCAAGCCGTGGCCTTCGTGCCCGCCGCAGGCGTGGACCTCAAGCACCTGGCCGACGCGGCGCAGCTCTCGTCGCTCGCCGACGAGACGCCCGAAGGGCGGAGCATCGTCATCCTGGCCAAGGAGCAGCACGGGCTGCGCGAGCGGGACCTCCACGCACTGGACGCCCATTTCGTCCCCTTCACGGCGCAGACCCGCATGAGCGGCGTCAACATCGCGGCGGAAGGGGGCAAGCGCCAGATCCGCAAGGGCGCCGCCTCGGCCATCGAGGACTACGTCCAGGGACTGGGCGGCAGGTTCCCCGAGGATCTGAAGCGGACGGTGGACCAGATCGCCATGGCCGGAGGCACGCCCCTGGTGGTGGCCGAATTCGGCGTCGAGCCGGGTGCCGTGGGAGCGCGGGGGGACGCAGAGGCCGCCAGGCCGGGCGGTCCCACCGCGAGGGCACTGGGAGTCATCCAGCTCAAGGACATCGTGAAGGGCGGCATCAAGGAGCGCTTCGCGGAGCTGCGCGGCATGGGCATCAAGACCGTGATGATCACGGGCGACAACCCGCTCACGGCCGCTGCCATCGCCGCCGAGGCGGGCGTGGACGACTTCCTGGCCCAGGCCACACCGGAGGCCAAGCTGAAGCTGATCCGCGAATACCAGGCGGGCGGACGGCTGGTGGCCATGACCGGAGACGGCACCAATGACGCGCCCGCCCTCGCCCAGGCCGACGTGGCCGTGGCCATGAACAGCGGCACCCAGGCCGCCAAGGAGGCTGGGAACATGGTGGACCTGGACTCCAATCCCACGAAGCTCATCGAGATCGTCGAGATCGGCAAGCAGATGCTGATGACCCGGGGTTCGCTCACCACCTTCAGCATCGCCAACGACGTGGCCAAGTACTTCGCCATCCTGCCCGCAGCCTTCGTGGCGACCTATCCCGCGCTCGGAGCCCTGAACCTCATGGGGCTCCACAGCCCCCAGAGCGCCATCCTCTCGGCGGTGATCTTCAACGCCCTCATCATCGTCGTGCTGATCCCCCTGGCCCTGCGCGGCGTGAAATACCGGCCCGTGGGCGCCGCCCAGCTGCTGCAGCGCAACCTGCTGCTCTATGGCGCGGGCGGACTGATGGTGCCCTTCGTCGGCATCAAGCTCATCGACTGGCTGCTCGTCGCCCTCCACCTCACTGCCTGAGGCCTGCCATGAACCTCCAGCTCCGCCCCGCGATCGTCTCCTTCCTCGGCATCACCGCGATCACCGGACTCGCCTACCCCCTCGCCCTCACAGGACTGGCCAAGGCCCTCTTCCCCTGGCAGGCCGCCGGCAGCCTGCTGCGCAGGGACGAGAGGGTGGTGGGCTCCGCCCGGATCGGGCAGGCCTTCACCGATCCCGGCCACTTCTGGGGGCGTCCCTCGGCCACCGTGGGCCCCGACGGCAAGCCGATGCCCTACAACGGGGCCAGCAGCGGCGGCTCCAACCTTGCGCCCAGCAACCCGGCACTCGCCGAGGCCGTGCGAGCCCGCATCGCCGCCCTCCGCGCCGCCGACCCGGAGGCCACGGGCCCCGTCCCCGTAGACCTCGTCACCGCCTCCGGCAGCGGCCTCGATCCGCATATCAGCCCCGCGGCTGCGGAGTTCCAGCTGCATCGCGTGGCCAGGGCCCGGGGCCTCGACGAAGCAAGGGTACGGACCCTCGTGGCACGGCATACCGAGGGCCCGCAGCTGGGCATCCTGGGCGAGCCCAGGGTGAACGTGCTGGAACTGAATCTCGACCTGGACTCGCTGCGATAACGTAAGGCCATGGCTCCCCAGCGGCCCGACCCCGATGCCCTCCTGCGCCAGGTCCAGGAAGAGGAGACCCGGACTCGGCGCGCCAAGCTGAAGATCTTCTTTGGGGCGGCCCCTGGGGTGGGAAAGACCTACGCCATGCTGGCGGAGGCCCAGGAACGGCGGCGTGAGGGTCTGGACGTGGTCATCGGCGTGGTGGAGACCCACGGACGGGAGGAGACCGCGGCCCTGCTGGAGGGACTGGAGGCCATCCCGAAGCGCGAGCTGCCCTACAGCGGGCTCTTCCTGCCGGAGTTCGACCTGGACGCGGCGCTGACACGGCGCCCTGGGCTCATCCTGATGGACGAGCTCGCCCATACCAACGTCAAGGGGTCCCGCCACGAGAAGCGCTGGCAGGACGTGATGGAACTGCTGGACGCGGGCATCGACGTCCATGCCACCCTCAACGTCCAGCACCTGGAGAGCCTGCGGGACGTGGTGGCCCAGATCACCGGCGTGGTGGTCCGTGAGAACGTGCCGGACACCCTCCTGGAACGGGCGGACGAGGTGGAGCTGGTGGATCTGCCTCCGGACGACCTCCTGGCGCGGCTGAAGGAGGGGAAGGTCTACCTTCCGGATCAGGCCCGGCACGCCAGGGACCGGTTCTTCCGCAAGGGCAACCTGCTGGCGCTCCGCGAACTGGCGCTGCGGCACACGGCCGAGAGCGTCGATGCCCAGATGCGCCGCTACATGGCTTCGGAGGGAATCCGGAAGACCTGGGCCGCCGGGGAGCGCCTGCTCGTCCGCATCGAGCCGGACGAACTATCCGGGCGGCTCATCCGCGGGACCCGCCGGCTCGCGGGTGCCCTGGGCGCACCCTGGACCGCCCTCTACGTGGAGACGCCCCGCCACTTCCGTTATTCAGAGGCGGACCGGGCCCGCCTGGAAGCCCACCTCCGCCTGGCGGAGAAGCTCGGCGGCGAGACCGCCGTCATCGAGGGCGGCGGCAACGCCGCCGAGGACGTGCTGGCCTACGCCCGCAGCCGGAACATCACCAAGATCGTCCTCGGCAAGCCGTCCCGCCCGCGCTGGATGGACCTGGTGCTGGGCGTGCCCGTGGACGACCTGGTCCGCGCCAGCGGCGACATCGATGTCTACGTCATCTCGGGCGACCCGGGCCAGGAGTCGGCTCCTCCGAGCCTCGCCCGGCACCTCACAAGCCCCCTGCGGAACTACCTGCTCGCGGCCCTGATGGTGGGCCTCGCGAGCGTGGCGGCCCGCCTGATCTTTCACCGCACCGAGCTGGCGGACATCGTCATGGTGTACCTGCTGGGCATCGTGCTGGTGGCCACCCGGTTCGGCCGCGGCCCCTCGCTCCTGGCCTCCCTGCTCAGCGTGGCCGCCTTCGACTTCCTGTTCGTGCCGCCCTACCTCACCTTCGTCGTGGGGGACTTCCGCCACATCGGAACCTTCGGCGTCATGCTCCTGGTGGGCGTCGTCATCGGCAACCTCACGGAGCGGATCCGTTCGCAAGCCCGCCTGGCCCGGAGTCGGGAGCAGCGCACCCGGGCCCTCTACCAGCTCGGCCAGGCCCTGGCCCGGGGGGGCGGCTCCACGGCCTTGGTGGGAACCGCCATCCAGAAGGTCGCCACCCAGTTCCAGAGCCACGCCGTGGTGCTCCTCCCGGACGACACTGGCCGCCTGCAGACCCCCGAACACCAGCTGGCCTTCCCGCTCAACGAGCAGGAGCGCGGCGTGGCCCAGTGGGTCCTCGACCACGGGGAGCCCGCGGGCCTAGGGACGCTGACCCTGCCGGGCGCCCGCGCCACCTACCTTCCCCTCAGCGGCACGACCGGGGTGATCGGGGTCATGGGCGTGCTGCCCGACGGCTCCCCCCAGTGGGAGGAGCCGGACCAGCGCCAGCTGCTGGACGCCTTCGCCAACCAGACGGCACTCGCCCTGGAGCGTGCCGTCCTGGCGGAACAGGGCGCCGCGGACCGCCGCCGCGCCGACGAGGAACGGCTCCGCAACGCCCTCCTCAGCTCCGTGTCCCACGATCTCCGGACCCCCCTCGGGGTCATCACCGGCGCGGTGAGCATGGCCCTCGACACCCCGGGGCTCTCGGAGGCGGGCCGGCGGGAGCTTCTCCAGTCCGCCCAGGAGGAGTCCCAGCGCCTCCACCGGCTCGTCTGCAACCTCCTCGACATCACCCGGCTGGAGGCCGGATCGCTGGAGCTGCGGAAGGACTGGATCCCCCTCGAGGAGATCCTCGGGTCCGCGCTCAACCGCCAGGAGCTGGCCGCCGAAGCCCACCGGGTGCGGGTCCTCCTCCCGGAGGACCTGCCGGTGGCGCCGCTGGATGGCGTGCTGATGGAGCAGGTGCTCCTCAACCTCCTGGACAACGCCCTGAAATACTCCCCGCCGGACTCGCCCGTGGACATCAAGGCCTGGGCGGGCGGGAAATCCCTCACCCTCTCGGTGGCGGACCACGGGCCGGGGATTGCCGAGGGCGAGGAGGAGCGGATCTTTGAGAAGCTGGCCCGCGGGAAGGAGGCCGAGGGCCGTCCCGGCGCGGGCCTGGGGCTCGCCATCTGCCGCGGGATCGTGACAGCCCACGGAGGCAGGATCCAGGCCACCAACCATCCCCAGGGTGGGGCTCAGTTCCTGGTGACCCTGCCCCTGGGCGATCCGCCCCCCATCCCGCCTCCGGAGGCCGTTCCATGAGCGATCAGCTCCCGCCCCTGATCCTGCTCGTGGAGGACGAGCCCCAAATGCGGCGCTTCCTCCGGGTGGCCCTGGAGGGCAGCGGTCACCGGTTCCTGGAGGCCGGCACGGCGCGGGAGGGCCTCACCTTGGCGGCCAGCCACCGGCCCCAGGTCATCCTGCTGGACCTCGGCCTCCCGGACATGGACGGGCTGGAACTGACCCGTCGGCTCCGGGAATGGTGCGCCACGCCCATCATCGTGCTCTCGGCCCGGGGGCAGGAGACGGACAAGATCGGCGCGCTGGACGCCGGGGCCGATGACTACCTCACCAAGCCCTTCAGCACCGGCGAGCTGCTGGCCCGCATCCGCGTGGCCCTGCGCCACGAGCGGAACCCCCAGGGCGGGGAAGAGCCCATCTTCATCCTGGGCCGCTGGCGCGTCGACCTCGCCCGGCGCCAGGTCCTCGTGGGCGGGGAGGAGGTCCACCTCACGCCCCTTGAATACAAGCTCTTCACCACCCTCATCCGGCATGCCGGACGCGTTGTCACCCACCAACAGCTCCTGCGCGAGGTGTGGGGCGGCGTCCCCGGCGCCCAGCCCCTCTACCTCCGGGTCTACATGACCCAACTCCGCCACAAGCTGGAAGAGGACCCCAGCCGTCCCCGCCACCTGCAGACGGAGCCCGGCGTGGGCTACCGCCTGCGGACGGAGGAGTGAGCCCCCGGGAGGATCACTGCACCTTCCGGAGCCCCGCCAGCAGGTCCTCCACGGGCAGCCGCTTGCTGTAGTCGGCCTGGACGTAGGACAGCCGGATGATCCCGTCCCGCCCGATGATGTAGGTCCCCGGCATCGGCAGCTCGTGGCTCTTGTCCCCGTTCGAGGCCTCCAGGTCCACGCCGAACTTCCGGTAGATGGGGATCACCTCGTCCGGTACCCGGAAGACCAGGCCGTAGGCCCGGGCCACCCGGTTGCCCGCATCGCTCAGCACCGGGAAGGCCAGGGCATCCTTCTCCTCCGTGGAGACGGTGGCATCCGGCAGCTGGGGCGAGATCGCCACCAGCTCGGCACCGAGGGCATGGATCTCGGCCAGGTGGTCCTGGTAGCTCTTGAGCTGGCGGTTGCAGTAGGGGCACCACCCGCCGCGGTAGAAGGTCAGCGCCACCGGGCCCTTCTTCAGCAGGTCCGCCAGGTGCACCGGCCGGCCCTTGGCATCGGGAAGGGTGAAATCGGGCGCCGCCTGGCCCTGGTGGACCGCCCGCTCCGCCTGGCCCGACTTCACCAGGTCCGCCGTGGCCTGGGCGAGGATGGCCCGGGGATCGGCCGCCGGGGCCGCCGGAGGGGCGGGCGCCTGGGCCCGGACGGCGCAGGCGGACAGGAGGATCGGGAGGAGGAGGGTACGGGACACGGCGGGCTCCGGAGAAGGCTTCCGGGGATGAGGTGCCGCAAAGCGGCCCAAGGTGACGTGGAAGGCGACAGCCTGAGACGACAGCCTGGGGGCTGGCCGCTGACGGGAGGGGCGATCGGAGCGATGATGGGGCCTTCCGCCGGGGGGTGCCCATGCCATCCAGCCTTCGCCGTTCCGTCTGCCCCTATGACTGCCCCGATGCCTGCGGCCTGCTGGTCCGCGTGGAGGACGGCCGCGCCGTGGAGGTGGCGGGGGACCCGGAGCACCCGTTCACACGGGGGAACCTCTGCCCCAAGATGAACCGCTACCAGGACACGGTGCACCATCCGGAGCGGCCCACGACACCGCTCCTGCGGACGGGACCCAAGGGCTCGGGCGCCTTCGCCCCCCTTGGGTGGGACGAGGCCATCGGCCGCATCACCGAGCGGTGGCGGGAAGTCATCGCCGCCCATGGCGCCGAGGCCATCCTGCCCTACTCGTACGCGGGCACCATGGGCCTCGTCCAGCGCAACGCGGGCCACGCCTTCTTCCACCGGCTGGGCGCCTCGAAGCTGGACCGCACCATCTGCTCGCCGGCCAAGGGGGAAGGCTGGGCGCGGGTGCTGGGCGCCACGCCGGCGCCCCCTCCCGATGCCTGCGCGGCCAGCGACCTCATCCTGCTCTGGGGCATCAACGCCGCGGCCACGACCGTCCACAGCCTCCACGCCGTCCGGGAGGCCAAGCGGAACGGCGCCCAGGTGTGGCTCATCGACACCTACGACCACGCCACCGCGCCCCTCTGCGACCGCGTGGTGCACGTGCGGCCGGGCACCGATGGCGCCCTGGCCCTGGGGATCCTCCACCTGCTGGACCGGACGCGGCTCTGCGACGAGGCCTTCCTCGCCGCCCACGTCCAGGGCGCGACGGAACTCCGCGAACGCATCCTGCCGGACTACCCCCCGGAACGGGTGGAGGCGGTCACGGGCGTGCCCGCGGCCACCGTGCGCGAACTGGCGGAGGCCTATGGCCGGGCCCGGGATCCGCACCTCCGGCCGGGGAACGGGCTCTCCCGCTACGGCAACGGGGCCATGACCCTGCGCATCCTCGCCTGCCTGCCGGCCTTCGTGGGGGCCTACGCCAAGCCCGGCGGCGGCGCCTTCGCCTCCACCAGCACCGGCGGGGCCTTCCCCATGCACCTCCTGGAGCGGGAGGACCTGCTGCCGGGCCCCGTCCGCACGGTCAACATGAACCAGCTGGGCCGGGCCCTGAACGAGCTGGCGGATCCGCCGGTGGCCTCGCTCTACGTCTACCACTCGAACCCCGCCGTCGTGGCGCCCGACCAGAACGCCGTGTTGCGCGGCCTGGCGCGGGAGGACCTCTTCACCGTGGTCCACGAGCGATTCATGACGGACACGGCCCTGTTCGCCGACCTGGTCCTGCCCGCCACCACCTCCCTCGAACACAGCGACCTCTACCGCGCCTTCGGCTCCTACTGCATCCAGCGGGCCAGGGCCGTGGTGCCACCCGTGGGGGAGAGCCGCTCGAACCTCGAGGTGTTCCAGGCTCTGGCGCGGTCCCTGGGCTTCACGGAGGAGGTGTTCTCCCAGTCCGCGGACGACCTCATCGACGCCCTCCTCGCCGCGCCCCACCCCTGGCGCGCGGGGGTCGACACCGCGCGCCTGGACCAGGGCTACGCGGTGGAACTGGATCCGGGAACCACCGGCAGCCTGCGCTTCGCCACCCCCAGCGGGAAGGTGGAGGTGCTCAATCCGCGCGACCCGGAGCCCCTGCCCCGCTACCTGCCGCCCCACAGCGCGGATGACCCGCACCCCCTCCAGCTCATCACGGCCCCGGCGGTGCAGGGCCTGAACAGCACCTTCCATGAGCGGGAGGAGCTGCGCCGCCGCATGGGGACCATGACCCTGCAGCTGAACCCGGCGGAGGCCGCCGCGAGGGGCCTCACGGACGGCGATCCCGTGACGGCCTTCAACGGGCTGGGCGACGTGGCCTTCACCTTGAAGGTGACCGACAAGGTGCCCACCGGGGTGGCCGTGGCCGAGGGCGTGTGGTGGCGCCGGTTCGCCCCGGGCGACCGCACCGTGAACGCCCTCACTTCCCAGCGCCTCACGGACCGCGGCGGGGGCAGCACCTTCTACGACAACCGGGTGGACGTGCGGGCGGGCTGGCCGGCGCGCTGACACCCAGGAGCCGGGAGGACCGAACGGCGCCGGTCAGGCCATGACCACGCCGGGCCGCGCGGCGCCTCCAGCCAGGTAGGCCCCGAGGTTGGCCGGGGCGTAGGCCTCGGCGGCCATTCCGGGTTCGGGCACCGCCCCCCTGGCGGCCATGCGATCGAGGACGGAGCGGTGGAGGCTCAGCCCCGCAGGGAGGACCCGCGCGCCGGTCGGCAGGTGGGTCCAGGGGAAGTGGGTCCAGGGCCGATGGGCTGTTCCCGTGGCCGCGGCCGCTGGAACCCATGCAGGGGTGGCGGCGAAGCGGAGGCCCTGCCCGGCCAGCCGCTCCTGCATCCAGGCCAGCGCCCCGTCCGACAGGCCGCTCTCCGGGCCGGCGGGATAGCCCCCGCCCACGTCGGCGTGGGCGCCCGGGAAGAGGGCCTGGACGATCCTGGGATCCGCCTCCCAGAGGGTGGGATCGAAGTCCTGCCTGGCCTCGTCCACGGAGACGGCGTGGAATCCGCAGGCCACCTTGGGGCTCAGCCGGGTGTCCGCGAAGCGGAACAGGTCCAGGCGGTCATGGTCCGCGGCGAAGGCCGGGATGCCCATGGCGCCCACCGTGTCCCACACGGCCACGGCCCGGATCGGAACGTCGACCATCCGGTCCGCCCCCGGCGGCTGGTTGAAGAAGCCGGGCAGGTCCGCCACGAAGGACTCCAGCCGGCCGAGGAAGCCGCCCCGCAGGGACCGCTGGTGCCGGTACCACACGGCCGAACCCCACCGGTAGGCCGCCTCCCGGTCAGAGAGATCGAGCTTCGCCGCATCCATCAGGCCCTGCTTCGCCACCAGTCCGGCCAGGGCCCGGGCGGTGTAGGCGCCGCGGCTGAAGCCCACCAGGTAGATCGCATCCCCGGGGGCGTACCGGCGGGAGAGGAAGGTGTAGCCCCGGACCACCCGGGCGATGAGCCCCGCGCCGAAGGCCCCCCCGAGGAACTTCACCAGCGGATTCCCCGAATCCCCCACGCCATGCAGGTACTTGGCCACCTGGATCTCCTGCCCTGTGGCATCCAGGGCCTGGCGCTCCTGCTCGTCGGCGAAGCGGAGGGAATCCGGGGTGTCGGTGCCCTCCAGGTTCCCGAAGAGCTTGAAGACGTTGGTGGGGCTCCCGGAACGGGCGCCCTGCTCCTCCTCGCCGGGGCCGTTCCAGGTTCCATCCGCGCAGAACACGAGATTCTTGGCCATGGGCCCTCCTCCGGGCAACGACACCAGATTGAAGTCAGGACAGGGATGCTGGGACGGGACACGATACGGCAGGACCGGGAACCCCGCAACGCGCCGCCCCGGGGGAGCCGGGGCCCGTTCCGCTAGAGTGGAGGCTGGAGGATGTCCCTTGCTCGACCACCCCGGCAACGTCTTCGTCGTGTCCGCGCCGTCCGGGGCGGGCAAGTCCACCCTGGTGCAGCGGCTGGTGGCCTCGGTACCCGACCTCCGGTTCTCCATCTCCTTCACCACCCGGAAGCCCCGGCCCGGGGAGGTGGATGGCCGGGACTACTTCTTCGTGGACGACGCCCGCTTCGATGCCATGGTGCGGGAGGGCGGCTTCGTGGAGTGGGTGCAGGTCTACGGCCAGCGCTACGGCACCGGGCGGGCCTGGCTGGAGGGGCAACTCGCCAGCGGGGTGGACATCCTGCTGGACATCGAGACCACGGGCGCCCTCAACCTGCGCCGGGCCATCCCCGACGCCCAGATGATCTTCATCCTGCCCCCCTCGGCCGCGGCGCTGGAGCAGCGCCTGCGGGGCCGGGGCAAGGACTCCGACGAGCAGGTGGCCATCCGCCTGAAGCATGCCCGCCACGAGCTGGAGCTGTACCACGCCTATGACTACCTCGTGGTCAACGACGACCTCGAGACGGCCTACCGGACCTTCGAGAGCATCGTCCACGCCACGCGGGCCCGGAAGGAGCGGATGGCCCCCGCGGCGCGGAGGATCCTGGAGGGTTTCTAGGTTTTCCAAGGCATCGCCGCCGTTCCGGTCCGGTCGTATGCTGGAGGGAGGCGTTCGCCCCGGGGGAGCCGCATGGCCCGCTTCGTCAAACGGAACTGGATGTGGCTGGTGATGCTGGCCACGGTGGCCGTGACCGGGCCGCTGCTCGCCCGGAACGGCGCCGAGGGCGCCAAGCAGAAGAGCCTGGACACCCTCACCGAGGTGATGGATGTCGTGGAGAAGGAGAGCCCCGAGGCCCCCACCTCCAAGCAGCTCACCCACGCCACCATCCAGGGCATGCTCCACACCCTGGACCCCCACTCGAACTACATGGACGAGAGCGAGTTCCGGATGCTCCGTGAGGAGCAGAAGGGCTCCTTCTTCGGCATCGGCGCCATCATCCAGCAGCACGAGCAGGGCATCGCCATCATCAGCCCCATGAAGGGCGGCCCGGCGGAACGGCTGGGCGTGCGCTCCGGCGACATCATCAAGGAGATCGACGGGGCCAGCACCGAGGGCATGAGCTCCAACGCCGCGCTCCAGAAGCTCCGGGGCGAGAAGGGCACCATCGTGGAGATCGCCGTCCAGCGCACCGGCGTGCCCGGCCTCATCCGCTTCTCCATCCCCCGGGCCGAGGTGCCCACCAACAGCGTCTACTACAGCTTCATGCTGAACCCCACCACGGGCCTCATCGTCATCAAGGATTTCGGAGAGACCACCTCGGACGAGTTCGAGCGGGCCGTGGCCACGCTGAAGAAGCAGGGCATGAAGCAGCTCGTGCTGGACCTCCGCGGGAACGGCGGCGGGGTGCTGGATGCCGCCATCGGCATCTGCCGCCAGCTGCTCGGCCCCGACCAGCTCATCGTCAGCCAGAAGGGCCGGGACGGCCGCGAGGAGAGCCAGACGCGCACCACCAAGGGGGCCGGGTTCGATCCCTATCCCCTGGTGATCCTCATCAACCGTGGCACCGCCAGCGCCAGCGAGATCGTGACGGGCGCCGTGCAGGACCACGACCGCGGCCTGGTGGTGGGCCAGACCAGCTGGGGCAAGGGCCTCGTGCAGAGCGTGCTCACCATCAACCGCTCCCGCGGCCTGGCCCTCACCACGGCCCGCTACTACACCCCTTCGGGCCGCTGCATCCAGCGCGACTACTCCCACGGCCTGGACGACTACTACAACCCCGACGACGAGAAGGACGTGAAGCCCCAGGGCCCCGCCTACAAGACGGACCTGGGCCGCGTGGTGTACGGCGGCGGCGGCATCAACCCCGACATCACCGTGGTGCCGCCCAAGCCCACCGAGTACCTCCTCAACCTCCGCTACCGGTACTCCGCCTTCTTCCGCTTCGCCGTCCAGGAGAAGGAACGCTTCGGGATCCAGCCCGGCCAGCACGCGGATGACGTGGTGCTGGACCGCTTCAAGACCTGGGTCCTGGAACAGAAGCTCCCCTACACCGACAAGGACTGGGAGGCCAACCGCGAGGCCATGAAGGAGCAGCTCTCCATCGAGATGCAGAACGTGGCCTATGGCGTGGAAGCCGGCTTCAAGCTGCAGTGCGAGCGGGATCCCATCGTCCAGAAGGCCCTGGAGGTGATGCCCCAGGCCGAGGACCTCCTCCAGAAGAAGCTGCAGGCGCCCGCGCCCCGGACCCTCGCGGCCATGAACGTCGAAACCTTCCGCTGACAAGAGGTTCCCCATGGATGTCACGCTCCCCGAGCACGTCGAGGCCCTGCGCCAGGAGGTGCGCAAGTTCGCGGAAAAGGAGATCCGGCCGAACGTCATGGCCTGGGACGAGGCCAAGACCTTCCCCATGGACGTGGTGAAGCAGCTCGGCGCCATGGGGATGATGGGTGTCATCTTCCCCGAGGAATACGGCGGCGCCGGCATGGGCTACGCCGAATACGCCGTGGTGGTGGAGGAACTCTCCCGCGTGGACGGCTCCGTGGGCATCACCGTGGCCGCCCACAACAGCCTCTGCAGCAACCACATCTACGCCATGGGCAGCGAATCCCAGAAGCAGAAGTACCTGCGGCCCCTGGCCAGCGGAAAGGCCATCGGCGCCTGGGGACTCACGGAGCCGGGCGCCGGGAGCGACGCCGGCTCCCTGCGGACCACCGGGAAGAAGGAGGGCGCGCACTACGTCCTGAACGGCACTAAGACCTTCATCACCCATGGCACCGTGGGTGACATCGCCGTGGTCATGGCCCGCACCCGGCCCGCCCGGGACGGCCACAGCAGCGCCGACGGCATCAGCGCCTTCATCCTTGAGAAGGGCATGAACGGCTTCAAGGCCGGCAAGCAGGAGAACAAGCTGGGCCTCCGGGCCAGCGACACCTCGGAGCTCATCCTCGAGGACGTGAAGGTGCCCGAGGCGAACCTGCTGGGCGAAGACGGCGTGGGCTTCAAGCAGGCCATGAAGACCCTCGACGGCGGGCGCATCAGCATCGCCGCCCTCGGCCTGGGCATGGCCCAGGGGGCCTTCGAGGAGGCCGTCCGCTACAGCAAGATCCGCCACACCTTCGGCCAGCCCCTCGCCGGCCACCAGGGCATCCAGTTCAAGCTGGCGGACATGGGCACCCAGATCGAGGCCGCCCGCCTGCTGGTGTACCGCGCCGCGGGGCTGAAGGACCAGGGCCGGCCCTACGCCAAGGCTGCCAGCATGGCCAAGCTCTACAGCTCCGAGGTGGCCTGCCGCGTGGCGGACGAGGCCGTGCAGATCCTCGGCGGCTACGGCTACATCAAGGACTACCCGGTGGAGAAGTACTACCGGGACGTGAAGCTCTGCACCATCGGCGAAGGCACCAGCGAGATCCAGCGCACGGTCATCGCGCGCTACCTGCTGGCCGAATACTGAACCTGACCCGCCTGCGCGCGGCCAGGCCTGGCCGGCGCGCCTGACCCGACCTTCCAAGAGGCCCCCATGCGCACCGCCCTCCTCCTCACGGCCTCCGTGGCCCTGCTGGCCGCCCGGCCCATGCAGATCGACGACATGTTCAAGGTGGCCCGCGTGGCCGATCCGCAGCGCTCCAGCCGCGGCGCCTTCGCCTGGCAGGTGGGCACGGTGGACCTGGCGGCCAACACCGTCACCACGCGCCTCTGGCTCGAAGCGCCCGGGCAGGCGCCGAAAGCCCTGGATCTGGGCGCCGGCAGCCAGTCCCGGCCCCGCTTCAGCCCCGATGGCGCCAGCCTCTGCTACCAGCAGGGCGGCCAGCTCTGGATCGTGGACCTCGGCGCCATGAAGCCCCGCCAGCTCACCACCCTGGAGGGGGGCGCCGCCACCGCCCGCTGGAGCCCCGATGGCAAGTGGATCGCCTTCCTCTCCACCACCGTGCCCAGCGGCGATCCGGCGGAGAACGCGGCCTACCTGAAGGCCCAGGAGGCGCGGAAGGCCGACGGCCGCCTCATCAAGAACCTCATGTTCCGCCACTGGACTGAGTGGAAGGATCCCATGCAGCGCACTCACCTCTTCGTGGTGCCCAGCGACGGCTCCGCCGCCCCCCGTGACGTGACCGCGGGCCTGCCCTACGACGTGCCCACCCCCTTCGACTTCGCCTCCGGCGACGACTTCGCCTGGGCCCCGGATTCCCTCCGCCTGGCCTTCGCCGCCAACCCCCAGCAGGACACGGCCACCAGCACCAACGGCGACATCTTCGAGGTGGCCCTCGCCGGGGGGAAGCCCGTGAACCTCTCCGCCTTCAACGCGGCCCAGGACAGCACGCCCCGCTACTCGGCGGATGGCCGCTTCCTCTTCTGGCGGGCCCAGCGGGTGCCCGGCCACGAGTCCGACAAGTTCGAGCTGTGGGCCTATGACAGGGCCGCCCAGAAGGTCGTGAAGACCACGCGGGACACCGACCTCAGCACCGGCGAGTACCACCTGGTGGCGAACGGCGCCCTCTTCAGCGCCGATCACGAGGGGCAGGTCGAGCTGTTCCGCTGGGACTGGGCCACGGGCAAGGTGGCCCAGCTCACCCACGGCCTCGCCTTCTCCGCCTTCCAGCCCCTGGACGGCACGCACGTCCTGGCGGCCCTCAGCGACACCGCCACGCCGCCTGACATCTACACCGTGGACCTCGGCACCGGCGCCACGGCCCGGGTGAGCCACCACAACGAGGCGTTCGCCAGGGAGCTGGGCCTGAACCGGGCCGAGAGCTTCTGGTTCACCGGCGCCGCCGGCAAGGACGGCAAGGCGCCCCGCGTCCAGGCCCTGGTGGTGAAGCCCGTGGGCTTTGATCCGAAGAAGCCCTACCCCATGGCCTTCCTCATCCACGGCGGGCCCCAGGGGCAGTGGGACGATGTCTGGAGCTACCGCTGGAACCCCGAGGTATGGGCCAACGCCGGGCAGGGTTTCGTCACCGTGATGGTGAACCCCCGCGGCTCGACGGGCCGCGGCCAGGCCTTCTGCAACGAGATCAGCGGCGACTGGAACGGCGCGGTCATGGGCGATCTCCTGAACGGCCTTGATGCCGCCCTCAAGCGCTTCCCCAACGTGGACCCCAAGCGCGTCGCCGCGGCGGGGGCCAGCTACGGCGGCTACGCCATCAACTGGATCGCAGGGCACTACGCCGACCGCTTCGCCTGTTTCGTGAGCCATGACGGTGTCTACAACCTGGATTCCATGACCACCACCACCGAGGAGCTGTGGTTCCCCCGCTGGGAGAACAAGGGCTGGCCCTGGCAGAACCGGAAGCTCTACGAGAGCGCCAGCCCCCATCTGGCTGCCGCCCACTTCAAGAAGCCCATGCTCGTGATCCAGGGCGAGCAGGACTTCCGCGTGCCCATCGAGGAGGGCATCCAGAACTTCCAGGCCCACCAGCTGCGCGGCATCCCTAGCGAGCTGCTCTACTTCCCCAGCGAGGGCCACTTCGTCCTCAAGCCCGCCAACTCCAAGCTCTGGCACGAGACCGTCCTCGGCTGGATCCAGCGCTGGACGAAGTAGGAAAAGCCTTTCACCGCAGAGAACGCGGAGAACGCAGAGGGACGCCTCTTCCTTCTCCGCGTTCTCTGCGTTCTCAGCGGTTGGCGTTGGTCTTCGGGATGACGCCGCCGCAGGCGCCGGGGTCGGAGAGGGCGCGCCAGGGCTCGAGGACGAAGGGGCGGCTGAAGGCCCGGGGATGGGGCAGGTCCAGGCTCAGTTCAGGACCGAGAGCCGCCAGGTCCTCCGGCGCGGGCCAGGTCCAGGTTCCCGGGGGGCCGTCCGTGGTGATGAGGTCCAGGTCCAGGGTGCGCGGCGCATTCCTGCCTGCGCTGCGGTCCCGGCCCTGGGCCAGCTCCAGGCGCAGCAGGGCCTCCAGCAGGCGGCACGGGTCGGCCTCCTCCGTCACGAGGATGGCCACGGTGTTGAGGTAAGCGGGACCCCGGCCCGACTCGTCCGCCGTCTCCATCACCAGGGGCGAAGGCACCACCGCACCCAGGGTGCGCAGCGCCGCCAGGCCCGCCGCCAGGTGCTCCCGGCGGTCGCCGAGGTTGGACCCGAGGGCGATGACGGCCTTCATGGCCTACTGCTTCGTCCCGTGCTCGGCCACGACCAGCGTCCGGATGCCGCCGCGGATGAGGAAGTCGCCCTCGACGCGCATCCACTGGGGCTGGGTGGCCGACACCAGGTCGTCCAGGATCTGGTTGGTGACGGCCTCGTGGAAGGCGCCCCGGTCGCGGAAGCTCCAGAGGTAGAGCTTGAGGGACTTCGACTCCACGCAGAGGCGGTCGGGCTGGTACTGGATGCGCAGCTTGGCGAAGTCCGGCTGGCCCGTGAGCGGGCAGAGGCAGGTGAACTCCTCCGTCTCGAAGGTGATGGTGAAGGGACGGCCCGGCCGGGGGCTCTCGAAGGTGTCGAGCTCCCCCGTGGGCCGGGTCACCACGTACTTCGGCAGGTCCTTCGCAAGCGTCGGCTGGGGGATCTTCTTCGTGGCCATGGCTACACCTTCAAATGCTCGGGGATGAACGCGTACGGGATGGGATCGGCGACGCCGGCCCCCTTGAAGCCGCGGAGGCGCAGGGCGCAGCTGTCGCAGCGGCCGCAGGCCGCCTGCTCGCCCTGGTAGCAGGACCAGCTCAGGTGCAGGGGGGCGCCCAGCTCCAGGCCCCTGCGCACGATGTCGGCCTTGCGCAGGTGCAGCAGCGGCGCGTGGAAGGCCAGGCGGGTCTCGGGCTTCGTGCCGAGGTTCGCCGTCTGCTCGAAGCTTCGCAGGAAGGCCTCGCGGCAATCGGGGTAGCCGCTGCTGTCCTCCTCCACGAAGCCCACGAAGATGGCCGTGGCGCCCAGCACCTCGGCCCAGCTCACGCAGGTGGCCAGCAGGTGCGCGTTGCGGAAGGGCACATAGCTCACGGGCACGCCGGGCCGGTCCAGCTCCCCTTCGGGCAGGGCGATGGAGGCGTCTGTCAGGGCCGAGCCCCCGATGGCCTTCAGGGTGTCGAAGCCGATGATCAGGCGCCGCGAGGCGGGCACGCCGTAGAACTCGGCGATGTCGCGGAAGGCCTGCTTCTCCCGTTCCTGAGTACGCTGGCCGTAGTCGGCGTGGAGCAGGGCCAGCTCGAAGCCCTGGGCCTTCGCCATGGCGGCGGTCACGCAGGAGTCCATGCCGCCGGAGAGGGAGACCACGGCGAGTTCAGACATGGGAGATCCCTTCAGCCCAGGTTTCTAGAGCATCCATCTCCCGCTGAAGCCGCACGGCTTCAGCGGCATCATCGGCCTTCGGCGGAATCTGGTACGGCGTTCCGTACTTGATCACGCAGGTGGCGAACGGAAAGGGGATCACCATGCGGTCCCAGGTCTTCAGCTGGAAGCTGTGGTCGAAGGCCAGGCTCACGGGCACGATCCAGGCGCCGGTCTTGCGGGCCAGGGCGAGGGTGCCGGGCTTCAGCGCCATGAGGGGGCCGCGGGGGCCGTCGGGCGTGATGCCGAAGTCCCAGCCCTGCTTCACGGCCTGGATCATCCGCACCAGGGCCTTGGCGCCGTCATCACTGGCGGTGCCACGCACCGCGTGGATGCCAAACCAGCGCCAGGTGGCCGCGCTGCGCTCGCCGTCCTTGCTGTCGCTCGACAGGATGGCCACGCCCCGCACCTCGCCGGCGGCGTTCCGGCGGCGGAAGGGATAGGCCAGGGGCATCATGAAGAGGCGCCGGTGCCAGAAGCTGAGGATGACGCGCTCATCCCGGGCCACGAGGTCCTCGACGGCCTCGAAGCCTTCCCGGCGCATCCGCAGGGTGTAGGACCAGAGCTTGGTCATCCCCGCCACCAGGAAGGGCACCGCGCGGAAGGCGAACCACACCGAGACCGGCGAGCCGAGAGGCCGCCCCCGGCCGGCGATGGCCACGCGAACGGCCATCAGGCCTCCCCTGCCTGCAGATCCTCGCGGGTGATGGGGTAGAGGGTGCCGCAGTAGTCGCAGCGGACCTCGAGGGGACCGGGCTCCTTGAAGAGGTCCGCCTTCTGATCGGCGGGGAAGCGGCGCAGGGTCTCCAGCAGGGCCTCCCGGGTGCAGCGGCAGCGGTAGAAGAGATCCGAGGAGGCCAGTTCCTCGACGCCCTCGCCCTGGGAGACCCAGGAGGCCAGGAAACCCGGCGTGCGCTCCCAGAAGGGCACCACTTCCAGGCCTTCGATGGCCTGGACCAGCCGGGCCAGGCGGGCGGGTGGGCAGTCCGGCAGCGGTTCCACCAGCATCCCCCCGGCCTCGCCCGTGCCCGGGTCGCACCAGAGGGTGAGGCTGGCCTGGATCTGCTCCGACTGCTGGAGGTAGTGCTCCACCTGGACCTGGATCCCGCCCTCGACCAGGGGCAGGTGCCCCACATAGGGCTGGCCCGAGGCGTTGGAACGCATGACCTGGAACACGCCGGGTCCGGCGATCCACGACGGGGCTTCGAGCTTCCCCAGATCGAGCACGCCCCGGATGGTGCCGTCGGGCCAGCAGTCCGTCACCACGGCCTTGGCGCGGCCCGAGCCCTTCACCAGGAGCTGCAGGCGCTCGGCGAAAAGGGTCCGTCCCTGCAGCAGGGCCGTGGCCGAGAGCAGCTCGGTCAGGCAGGCACAGGCCTCCGGATCCAGGTGGGGATGGGCGCGCCGCACGCCATCCCACAGGGGGCTGGCATCCAGCGAGGACAGGCGGACCTGATGGTCCCGCGTGAGGGCCCTGGTGACCTGGGCCTGGGGGCGATCCGCCATGCTCAATCCCATCCGATCTGCCGGCCCTTGTTCTGCTGCTCCAGCCAGGCCATCAGTGGCTTGAAGTAGTCCATCATGGCCCGGGTGGACAGGTCCTCGCCGGTGGCCTCCTTCAGGACTTTCCGCCAGTCCTCCGTGGCGCCCTTGGCCAGGATCTTCTTCAGGAAGGCGCCGACCTCCTTGTTCCCGGCGTAGTTGCAGGCGCGGGGATCCTGGCGGAGGATCTTCCGCGCGATGTGGTCGTGCATCTGGAACTTGAAGACCGTGGCCCAGCCATAGCTGTAGTAGTAGGCCGGATTGTCGTTGATGTGGGTCTTGGTGGCGGCGTCGCAGAACTGCTCGCCGCGGGGCGCGGGCGGCTCGACGCCCTGGAGCTCGCGCACCTGCTTCCACCACTTGGCGTTCATCTGGTCCGCGGGCATGCCCCCGTAGAACTCGGCCTCCCACTCAGGCATGGTGCCGCAGGCCCAGTACATGAAGGGGATGGCCACCTCGAGCGCATCGTTCAGCAGCACCTGCATCTGGTCGACCTTGTAGTCGGCCGGCAGCACGCCCGCACCCTTGAGGTAGGGGATCTGCCGCGTGGCCATGGCGATGAGTTCGCCCACGCCTTCGTGGAAGCTCGGGTTGGCCCCGTCCCGCAGAAGGGGGGGCACATTCGGGTTGGTGTAGCTCATGAAATAGTAGCCGTGGCCCAGCTCGTGGTGCACCGTCTCGAACCACTGGGCGTTGGGCTCCACGCTCATGAGCGAGCGGATGTCCTTGTCCAGGTCCAGGTGCCAGCAGGAGGCGTGGCTGTTCTTCTTGCGGGGATCGCCGGCCTTCACGGGGTAGAGGTCGGACTTGACCCAGAAGCTGGCGGGCAGCGCGTCGAAACCCAGCCCCGTGTAGAAGGCCTCGGCGGTCTTCACGATGCGCTCGGGCTGCCAGCCCTTGAAGTAGGGATCGAAGTCCACGGCGCTGACGAAGCCGGTCCAGTTCTGGCTCCAGCGGTTGTTGATCCAGTGGGCGGGGATGGCCTTGGGCACGGGCTGGCCGTACTTCTTCGCCATCTCGTACTTCACCCAGGTGTGCAGCTGGAGGTAGAGGGGCTTCAGCTCGGCCAGGAACTTCCGGTTGAAGGCCGCCATCTCATCCTTGGTCAGGCCGTAGCGGGCCACCTGCAGGGCGAAGTAGTCGGAGTAGCCCAGCTCCCTGGCCACGCCATTGCGGAGATCCCGCAGGCGAACCAGGCCGTCCTTGAGGGGAAGGCCGATCTCCTTGCTGGCCTCCCACCACAGCCGGCGTTCCGCCAAGTCGCGGCTGGAGGAGAGCTTGTTGTCGATGTCGTTGGCGGTCACAGGCTTTCCGGCCATCTTGAACTGGAACCCGTTCATGAGGGAGACCTGTTTCGTCTCGGCTTCGATGCGGTCGGCCACCAGCTTGGGCTGGGTCATGGGGCCCTCGGCACCGTAGGGCATGAGCAGCACGCGCTCCAGCTGTCGCACGGTCTTCTCGTCGAGCTGGGCGCGGTGCTTCAGGAGCTCCTTGGCCTCGGTGATGACGAGGGGATTGCCGTTGAACGCGGCGAAGGCCTTGCCCGCCCACTCGGCGGCGGCATCGTGTTCGGGCTTCACATCCGTGGCCGCCGCCCAGGTGGCCTCGGAATTGACATAGTAGAGCGCCTGGTAGCCCGCATTCACGAGCTTCAGGAAGCGGTCCGCACGGTCCTGCACGGGAGCGGTCATCTGGGCCACCAGGGGAATGCCGAACGCCAGGCTGGGGATCAGAGCTGGAAGGATGCGCATGGGGGCTCCAGGGAACCCTCTATTGTGCCTTCGGCCGACGGGATCGTCAGCAGGGGATCAGGATGGTGAAGTTCGACCCGAAGCCCAGCTGGCTCTGGGCCCGGATCTGGCCCCGGTGGGCGGCCACCAGGCGCTGGACGATGGCGAGGCCGAGCCCCACGCCTTTGGCGGCGTCGCTGCGCTCGGCCTGGCGGAAGGGATCGAAGATGAAGGGCAGGTCCCCCGCCGGGATGCCCCGCCCCGTGTCGATCACCGACATCCTCAGGAACCTCATGCCGGCCTCCACGCCGGATCCGAACTCGACCCCCGCCTCCACGCGCACCGCCCCGGCCCGGGGCGTGAACTTGAAGGCGTTGTCCACCAGGTTGATCAGGGCGCGGTCCAGCTTCAGGCGGTCTCCCTGGATCACGGGCAGGCCCTCGGGAACGGCCGCCTGGAACTCCACCCCGGTGGCGGCGGCGCGCAGGTTGTAGGGGGCCAGCAGGGCCGACAACCAGGAAGTCGCGTCGATCTCCGAGAACTCCATGGGGAGCTGGCCGCTCTCGCTGCGGTAGATCTCCAGCATCTCGTCGAGCAGCGTCTTGATCCGGGTGCAGGATTCCTCCGCCTTCTCGATGGCCTCCCCGCGAACGGTCCCGCCGTCCTTTATTTTTTCCAGGACGAGCCCCAGCACCGTGAGCGGCGAGCGGAGGTCGTGCACGAGCATGGATGTGAAGTTGGTCTTGAGGGTGTTCACCTCCTTCAGCTTGAGGTTGGCGTCCACCAGGTTCTGGTTCTGGATCTCCAGCTCGCGCTGCAGGCGGCCGAGGCTCACCTGGTGCTCCACCCGCACCAGCACCTCCTCGGCGCTGAAGGGCTTGGTGACATAGTCCCGCCCACCCACATGGAAGGCCTTGACCTTGTCCAGCGGATCATCGAGGGCGCTGATGAAGATGATGGGGATCCGCTGGAGCAGGGGATCCGCCTTGAAGGCCTGGCAGGCCTGGTAGCCATCCATGCCGGGCATGTTCACATCCAGCATGACCAGCTCCGGTGGGTGGCGGCGGG
>MTLD01001267.1_pt1 | contig 32027 bp, 27 predicted proteins | sample 1982471 | NCBI WGS metagenome assembly MTLD01 (sample SAMN05712604, study PRJNA340218) | biofilm metagenome | isolation source: sample SPM anode biofilm adapted to -50 mV | place: USA | collected 2012-02-03 | reverse complement strand
GAGAGTTTTGCAAAGACATTGGCTTTTTCAACCGCAAGTCGTAACTCCTCATCACTCATCGCATCTATGTCACTTCCTTTATAGATACCGCTAATTTCCAAACCAACATCTTTGCACACTTTTTTAGTCACAAGCTCATTATCGCCGGTTAAAACTTTGACCGTTACACCGTACTCTTTTAAAACTTTTAATGCCTCTCTCGCACTCTCTTTTGGTGGGTCTAAAAAGGACATAAAACCCGCTAAAATCATGTTGGATTCATCCTGTACGCTGTACGTTTTTTGCCCTTCATTAGGGTGTTTGTACGCAACAGCAATGACTCTAAAGCCATCATCGTTATAGCCATGAACCAGTTCAAAAATGCTCTCTTTCATGCTCTCATCAAGTGGCAAAATTTCGCCGTCTTTTTCAACATGCGTACACACCTTGACCATCTCTTCAACCGCACCTTTGGTGATTAACACATGGCTATTGTCCGCTTTACCAACAACCACAGACATACGTTTACGATTAAAATCAAAAGGAATTTCATCCACTTTATCCGGGAACTCTTTTTTAGCCAAGCCCTCAATTTCGGAGTGTTCTAAAACAGCAAGGTCGAGCAAGTTTTTAAGCCCTGTTTGGTGGTAACTGTTAAGGTACGCTAATTCTAAAACATGTTCACACTCATCACCATTGAGATTGACGTGTTGCTCTAGGATAATTTTATCTTGTGTCAATGTGCCCGTTTTATCGGTACACAACACATCCATAGCCCCAAAATTTTGAATCGCACTAAGTTTTTTAACGATGACTTTTTGTTTGGAGAGCGCGTATGCACCTTTGCCAAGATTGACCGTAACGATCATCGGAAGCATCTCTGGGGCCAAACCTACCGCAACAGAGAGTCCAAATAAAAATGCCTCCATCCAGTCATGTTTCAAAAAGCCATTGATGAGCATGACCACAGGTACCATGACGAACATAAAACGCAACATCAACCATGTAAATTTTTTAATGCCAATATCAAAACTTGTTGGCTGATCAGCACTCTCGATGACTTTAGCGATGGAACCTAAGTAGGTGCTTTTTCCTGTTTTACATACGATGCCCATCGCCGTTCCACTCTCAATACTAGAGCCCATAAAACAGAGATTGTGTGCGCCAAGCATGGAGTCTATCTCGTAGGAAGCGTCCATCACGCATTTTTCAACAGGCATCGCCTCACCTGTTAATGACGCTTGGTTGATAAAGAGGTCTTTTGCACTCAAAAGTCTTAAATCCGCAGGGATGATATCTCCAGCACTTAGATGAACAATGTCACCAGGCACAACCTCTTTGATTGGCAACTCTTTGACACACGTGACTAACTTTTTCTCTTCTTCATTAACATATTGACGTTGCACACTGACAGTTGATGAAACCATACTGCTTAGCTTTTCAGCGGCTTTATTCGAGCGAATTTCTTGCACAGACGAGAGCATCACACTCAAAAGCGTCATGCCACCTACAACAGCAGCCGTACGAACATCGTCCATATAGAGCGAAATACTTGCAAGCACAACCAACATCATAGTGAGTGGGTTTTTTACATTTTCAAATACCACAAAAAGTGGATTGATACGTTTATTTTCAGCAATAATGTTGTAACCATAAAGTTCAATTTGCTCTTCAACAAGCTCTTCGCTCAACCCAATTTCTGAACTATGAAGATGTGCAAAAAGTTCATTTTTTGGAGCAACTGCTAGCTCTTTTAGGTGAATGGTTGGTTGGATAGCAGCAACCGTTTGTTTAGAAGCTTTAAAATTTTTAGGCACAAATGGGATGATAAAATTATGAAAAATTGAGCCATAATTAGCCATAGGTATCTCCTTCAATTAAATTAACAATGTCTTTAAGAAGGTGATTTGCAGGTTTAGAGTCGGCTTATCAAACGTTTACGCAGGGTAAAATAAACCACCAAGGAAAAAGCAGACTGTGCAACTCGGGGGATGATCGTCCATGCTGATTCCTTTCAAAGTGGTATATTAATGTATGGCGGAATTATAGCTTAAAATTATTACAAATATAGAAAATAAAGCGATAAATTGTAAAATAAATGCAGAGATTATTTCAACTTTTTCAATTACATTAAGAACTTTTCATCTATTAATTAGCTTATAATTTTGAATTGTATATAATTATGTTTCGTCATTAGGGAGTAGTCGCTCTTCTTTGTAAAAGAAGATGGCTTATATCAACATAATTGAACATTCGTTCATGGTATAAGCGGTTGAAAAACTTGGCAAGACTTTTGGCTACAAAATATTTACGTCCATGTAAATGCTTTGTACTCAATAAGTTGATGTCACATTGTATTTACATGGAAATGAGGAGACTTTCTTGGAATCACTACTTATTTCTACTGGTGTTGTTGCTTTAGCCGAAATTGGTGACAAAACACAACTACTCGCTTTCATCCTTGCAGCAAGGTTTAAAAAACCCTTACCTATTATTCTTGGTATTTTAGTTGCTACAATATTCAATCACTCTTTGGCTGGTGCTATTGGTGCTTGGATTACCACGATTATAAGTCCTGAAGTACTTCGTTGGATCTTAGGAGGTTCATTTATTGCGATGGCTATATGGACGCTTATACCTGATAAAATTGAAGAAGAAGAAACTCAAATTGCAAAACAATTTGGTGTATTCGGTGCTACATTAATTACATTTTTCTTAGCAGAAATGGGTGATAAAACGCAAATTGCAACAATTGCAATGGCGGCACACTTCAGCAATGCCTATTTAGTTGTTGCAGGGACAACATTGGGTATGCTCATTGCCGATATCCCAGCTGTTTTCATTGGCAATAAATTCGCCAGCAGAATCCCGATGAAACTTGTACACAGTATCGCCGCAGCTATTTTTGCTATTTTAGGTCTATTGACCTTATTCAAAATAGAATCTTATTTTTGATAATCATATTGGAGGGTATGGAAATATCCTCCTCTCTATATCTTCCACTAAATATTTTAATGCTTGATAAAACGAATCTTTATGTTTAAAAATTATTTATTTTTTATCACTATAATATTTTTAAAATTATAAGGATAAATAATATGCAATGCCCAGTATGTCAAAATATTGCGTTAGTTATGTCTGAGCGTCAAGGCGTTGAAATAGACTATTGTCCTCAGTGTAGAGGTATTTGGCTAGATAGAGGTGAACTTGATAAAATTATCGAACGTTCTAATAGAATGCATAATCCTAATTTCTCTTCTCAACTATCTCACAAAGACGAGACACGATATCAGCAAAATAATTATGATCAGAAATCACCTTCACATGGATATTTTAATAAAGGAGAAGAAAAATATCATAATAATCGCCCAAAAAAGAAAGAAAGCTTCCTTGGTGAATTATTCGATTTTTAACTCATTGTAAAAGTATTTAGAGTGTTATCTTGAAAATATTCAAAAGTTATTCTGGTTATTCATAAGATTCAATCCAAACTATCACATATTTAAGGTTAATCTTCCACTCATCATATCCTCGTTACAATAACTGCTAATTCATCACGTTTATTTTAAAGGTTACCTTGTGTCATTATTCATTATTGCAGATACCCACTTTGGTCATGACAATATTAAACTCTATGAGCCATTACGTGAAAGTATGGATGATGAAATGATGATTGATTTATGGAACAGTGTTGTGAACGATGAAGATGAAGTGTGGCATTTAGGTGATTTTGCGTTTAAATCCAAAGGCTGGGATTATGCCAAAATACTCAAGGGTAAGATTACCCTCTTAAAAGGCAATCATGATTTTAAAAAGAGTACCGCGTTTTTAAAAGAACATGGTTTTGAAAGTGTGATTGATTCAATTGTACTTGATATCTCTTTGGAAGAAAAGCAAGTGATTGAACAACGCTTGCACGATACTTTCTCTCAAGAACTCTTGTCATCGTGCATCTGTTGGATTCAAGACTTCCAAGGCAAACGCATCTTATTTTCTCATTACCCTTGCTTTTATCATGATGTGTATGCCAAAGAGATTGAGAATGAACGAAAAGTGGTTTTAGAAACGTTGTTTGATTGGTGTCACTGTGATTTAAACTACCATGGGCATATTCACTCTAAAATCAACGAAGATAAGCGTTGTGTGAATGTTGGTGTGGAACACACACGCTTTATGCCTTTAAAGCTCTGCTAGATAGCTTAAATAAGGAAATCCTTTCTCATGAAAATTGATATTCTCAGTGACACCCATTTTGATAGCTGGTTTGGATACCCTCACCATCAAAGTGCAAGTCCAAAGTTTTTTCCTTCTAAAGATGCCGTGATTGGTTTTTGGCGTAAATTTAAACCCAAAGGCAATTATTTAGTTTTAGCAGGAGATATTGGACACAGTATTGAACAAAATGTTCATATCCTCAAACATCTCAAAGAAGCCTTTTATCAAGAGATTATTCTGGTCTTAGGTAATCATGACTATTATCTCATTGGACATGAATACATTACCACGTATACCAAAGGTGGTATTCAAAAAGCAGAAGCTGCCAAAGAAGCGTATAGAAACAATGGGTTTATTGTCTTGGATGGAACCACAGTAACTTTAGAGGGAATTACCTTTGGTGGTGCTATGGGTTGGTACAACAGTGCCTATGTTCAAAAGAACCTCCACTCTCTTAAAGCCATGCAAGCCTTAGCTTATTACTATGGCGATATTGAAGCTTTTTTACAAGATCTTTGGGGTGATGCCATTAATGATAAAAAACACATGAAGATTGACTATTTCGATGCTCTATATCAAGAAGAATATGCCAAATTAAAACATGTTCATGAACACTGTGATGTTATGATTAGTCATTACAATCCAAGCAATGAGATGAAACATCAAACACCAGGTTGGGAGAAGAATCCTACCACATCTTTTTTTTGTTTTGATGCAGAAGAACTGATTCAAACGATGCGTGCCAATCTTTGGATTTATGGACATAACCATACCTCTTATGACTACATACGGAATGATAAACGCTTTATCACTAATGCATTAGGTTATAAAGGGGAAGCTAAGGAGATGAAGATTGTTACGATTGAGCTATAAAGATATATCAAGACTATTTTATGAGTAAGGAGTTTGAAGTTAGTGTTTTACGGCTCCAAAAAACTTGATAAATTTTAAATAATTTCTCAATAAAATACTATAATAATTACTAGAAGCTTGAATTAAAAATATTGCCAATTAATTAAGGGTATTAAGATGCCTGCACGAAAAATACCAAAAAATTACCGCTCATCAACAGGTATATTTCAAAGCTATAAAAACAATTTATCTATCGCTTATGAATCATTGCTTGAGAGAGATTTTTACTTATTACTAGAATTTAATCAAGATGTTGCCTCTTACGAAGAACAACCATTCACTATTCGCTATTTGAGAAATAATACTTCCTATAAATACACTCCTGATTGTTTAGTCTATTTTCATTCTATAGCCCAAAGATTACCTTGTGTATTTGAGATAAAATATAGCAGTGAACTTAAAGAAAAAAAAGTTTTTTTTGAAGAAAAATTTAATCAAATTGAGCAATATTTAGTTGAAAATGATATGGACTTCAAAATGTTTACAGAATTAGATGTGGATCCTACGTATCTTGCTAATGCAAAATTACTGTACTCCTATGCAAATTTACAAAATCAACGACTTTTATCATCTATTTTAGAAATCAGCTCAAAATATGGAGAACTTTCACTGAGTGAGCTTTTAAATTATATCAGTACAAACCGCTATATACAAGCAGAAAATTTGCCATATGTATGGCACCTTGTTTTTCAAAATAAACTCAAAATTGATATGTTTAGTCCAATCAATAACCAGACCATGGTAGGACTTTCCAATGCATAAATTACATTATGATGAAGGTGCGCATGTATTTCACAATGAAATTGAGTACGAAATCATCAAAGTCGTTGACCTTGAAACAATTCTTGTAAGAAACATTGCAACACAAGAAAAAGAGCTGCTACCTTTACATGAAGTCTCTAAAAAAAATCCTTCTACTCTTATCGTTAAATACAGTGATGTTAACGAAATTTCTGAAAAAGATTGGGATGAAGCAAAGCGAAGGCTAGAAATAATAAAACCTTTTTTAAATACACAAAAAACTAAAACCATCCTAGAAGAGCACGCTAAAAAATTCAATTTACATGTCAGTACTTTATATCGTTGGATTGATGAATATCAGAAATCAGATCTCTTAGTTTCTTTAGTTCCTAAACATAGCTTGAAAGGAGCAAAAGGTTCTATTCGTATTAAAGAAGAGACCGAACTCATTACTAAAAAAACGATTGAAGACTTGTATCTATCAAAACAAAAATATTCTGCAAAAAAGACGTACCGTGCCATTGTACAAAGATGTAAAAATGCCAGAATAGATCCACCAAGTGAAAATACTGTTAGATCAAGAATAAAAGATATTTCAGCTAAAGAAAAAATGAAGCACCGTGAAAGTGCCAGACTTGCTGATCGACAATATCGAAATACTGATGGAATGTTTCCGGCAGGCAAATATCCTTTAGATTTTGTTCAAATTGATCATACGCCCATGGACATTATTGTTGTCGATGAAGTCTATGGTAAACCTATAGGAAGACCTTATCTCACAATAGGCATTGATGTTTACAGCCGTATGATAACAGGCTTTTTTATCAGTTTAGATGAACCTAGTTATTTCTCAGTTGCTCAATGTTTAACACAATCTATTCTGCCCAAAGAAAAATATTTAAGAAGTTTAGAAATCCCAGGAAGTTGGAACCTATGGGGAATCCCTAAAACTATTGGACTTGATAATGCAAGTGAATTTAGAGGCAAGGACTTACAAAGAGCTTGTGAATATCATGGTATTGAAATTAACTGGCGACCTGTAGCAAGACCCCAATTTGGAGGTCATATTGAACGTCTTATTGGCACTACAATGGGTGAAGTTCATACTTTACCTGGAACGACATTTTCTAATATAAAACAACGAGGAGAATATAAATCAGATAAAGAAGCTACTATGACACTTTCTGCATTAGAAAAATGGTTTACCGACTACATTGTGAATGTATATCATAAAGACCTACACAGTGGCATCAAATGTTCTCCTGAAAAAAAATATGAATTTGGAATTTTTGGAAATGACACAATAATAGGCAGAGGAATACCCGAGAGAATCATTGATGAAGATAATCTCAAAATATCTTTTTTACCGACAGTTGAAAGAAGTATCCAGCAAACAGGTGTTAAAATCGATAATATTCAATATTATGCTGATTCTCTTCGCCGATGGATTAAAGCCAAGAACAAAGACAATAATACAACAAGAAAATTTATTTTTAAAAGAGACCTAAGAGATATCAGTACTATTTGGTTTTATGATCCTGACATTAAAGAGTATTTTCCAATTTCTTATCGAAATATTTCATATCCACCCATCTCTATATGGGATCTACGTGCCATTAAAAAATACCTTGATGATCAAAATGTAGTAAACTATGATGAAATGGCTATTTTTACTGCCCATGATAGAATGAAAAAAATTGAAGAAGCATCGGCTTCTACAGTAAAAAGTATTCGCAGAAAACATGTTGCTCAAAAAAATAGAGCCGATAAACAAAAATTTGACAACCTTCCTAAAATAATAACCCAAAAAACTGTAGTACCAATCCCTGAAGAAAATACTCCTTCTTTGCATAATGTACAAAAAAAGATTGAGCCATTTGAGGATATCGAAATTTTATAAAGGATTCCTTTTGCAAAATACGAACCTTATTCCAGCCGTTCGAGATGTATTGAATTTCTCGAATGAAGACCGATGCCTTTTTATTCTTAAAGAAAGATGGTTTCCCTATCCCATTGCCAAAAATATACTAAATGAATTAGAATTTCATTTAAAACACCCTAAAAAAAGTCGAATGCCTGGCCGTCTCATCGTTGGAGGCACTAACAATGGTAAAACTTCTATTATTAATAAATTTATTAGAAGTCATCAACCATACGACGATGAAAATGTCAAAATCATTCCTGTGATATCAGCTAAAGCTCCTGAGAGCTCTAGCATATCTGATTTATATGGTGCGCTTTTATATCAATTAGGGATTCCTTACCGAAACACTGATCGCGTGAATAAAAAGCGTGAACAAGTCCAAGAGATATTTGCGTTATGTCAAATTAAAATGCTCATTATTGATGAATTACATAATATTTTAGTGGCCTCTGTTCCCAAACAAAAAGCATTTATGGTTGCACTAAAAAATTTAAGTAACGAGTTAATGATGCCAATCATATTAGTAGGTACTGCAGATGCTTTACATGCTATTAACTCCGATGCACAACTCAGTAATCGTTTTTCACCCTTAGTCGTTCCAAAATGGCAATATACGGATGATTATAAAGCTTTACTTGCAAGTATTGAAGCGACACTTCCTTTGCACAAAGAATCAAATATAGCTACCTCAGAAGAAATTTCACTCTATATTCTAGACCAATCAGAAGGCTATATTGGTGAAATTATTGATTTAGTCAATTATGCTGCACACTATGCTATCGAAAATAAAATTGAAAAAATAAATATGGATTCACTTAAAAACTGTGGGTATGTAAAACCTTCCATGCGAAAGAACATTGCAAATTTAATTAACATATGATCAGCCATGTCACAAAATTTATAAATCTGAATGATAAAGAATTCATCATTCATCCCCAGCCTCAACAAAATGAACTTTTATCTTCATGGCTTGTTAGAGTTGCTAGAGCCAATAATGTTGCAACAACATCTTTCACCAATATGCATTTTAAAGAATTCCAGAAAAATATACTATGGCAAAGAGATTTGGATATCTGGTGCCCAGAAAGCCTATTAGAGAAATTATCGCATAAAAGTCACCTCTCCAAACACCAAATATTTGATATGACGCTCAAAAGCTATGAAGGAAAATTACGACACAAAATTCACGGAAAAAATCGAACCCACTTTATTCAATCCTTAGGCAATTACGCTCATATCAAACGAAATGGTGGATTGCGATTTTGCCCTCTATGTTTAGCAAATGATTCAATACCCTATTTTAGGAAGGAGTGGCGATTGTCATTTTATACAGCATGTTTGGAGCATAAATGCTTTTTATTAAATAGATGCCCAAATTGCAATTCTCCTCTAACGCTTTCTAAAAGTTATCAAGAAAAAGATTTCTCATTTTGCTATAAGTGCGGAATAGACCTAAAAAAAATCAATATAATCCAAGAAGATTGCGAACTCGAAGCTATTATTGCATTAATGAATGTTCTTAACAATGGATATGGAAATAAGCTTGGTCAGGCAGTACCATCCATTGAATATTTTGATTTCTTGAAACAAATTAATAAAATGATTTATTTATGGGAAAATACACGAGAAATTTCTGAACAAATTCTATTTTCTAAACCAATAATTAAAAATGCAGGCTATGAAGATTTTATACCTATTATAGAACAACACTTACTTTACATAGCTTCATATCGTTTAATATCTTCACATACTACTTTTCAGCAATTCATTCAAACTAACAATATTTTAAACTGTCATATTAATAAAGATATGCCAGTAAATCTCGATTAGAAAAAGAGAGTATAATGTAAAAAATGCTCGAAAGGATTCATGGATGCAGATTGATTTTCATCATGCTACGACTTATGTTCTTGCTAGAATGGCTGGATTCCCTCATAATGAGGCAGATATTATTGCTTATGCAGCTCAATATGTGGACGATTGTACAAATGGAGGATTATTAAGATTTGATAATGGTCCTATATACCATCGTATACCATCAGCACATACTATGGCCGATATAAAACATCATATGAGCACCGAAGAAAATTATCTAGTTTGGTCTATTTTTCATTTTCTTCCAGGCAACGAAGGCAAAATTATAGGTGAACCAACGAGTGGAAGTTTTTACGATAAAATTATTTGCAGACCAGATAGTGAAGTTGCAAGAAAAATGGTTGATGAATGTATAAAATATCATGATGAAGAATATTCATTGCATAGATTAGGAATAACAATGCACGTTTATGCTGATACGTATGCTCATCAAGGTTTTGCAGGAATTATGCATGAGATAAACTCTGTAACTGATGTTGATTTGGAAAATGAAGATGAAGGCATTTTTGATGATTTTAAATCACAATTTTTATCAGAAACCTTCGCTATGGGTCATGGCGCTGTACTGACGAATCCAGATAAGCCATATTTAAAATGGTCCTACACTGATTTCAAGGGCGAAAGGGTACAAAGAGATAATACAAAAATTTTTATGGATGCTTGTGGGCGGCTCTTAGGTGAATTAATAAAATATCGATTAGAAACTAATAAAGAATTGCCTCTTGATAATACTAATACCGACAATGATTTACAAGTTATAGAAAAGAATTTCACATCATTTAGAGAACATGATGGTGAAGATAGACATAGAAAATGGATAGAATCAATTGCAAATGGTGATTTTAGCTTTGGAAAAGTTGATTTACAGTACAAAACTTCGGGTGAAGGTTCATGGAAACATGATGCTTTAGGCGTTTTTGTTGAAGATGATGCTGATGGAAACTATCAGTATACATTTTCAGATTCCTTTATGAACAGCAATTATAAACGATTTCATGATGCATTACAGGAACATAGACTAACTATATTACATGACATATTACCTAACTATGGACTTTGTTTGGGCTAATGATAAAATGTACTGGTACAAATTGTACCAGTGTTAACTATTTTAAATTTTCAGATTCAACACCTTCAAGCTCTTTAATTCGTGCTTGTGTCATATCTGTTTTTGCACTAAGAAATACCATTGTATACATTGAAGCACGTAAATATGGTAAAGACATTAAATTCGCATTTTTATCTCTAAAGTCAATCCAAGCATTTTGTGAATCTTTGAGAACTTTTTTTTCTTGTTCATTCAAAGAATTGTAAAGCTTCTTATACGTCTGATTCAATTGCTTATCAACACTTTTGAATGTAATTGACGCACATTCATTCAACTCAACAGTTGTAGATGCTTTTTCACAATCAACTGCAAATACATTTGAACTGATCAAAAGTAATGCTGCAACAACCCAACTAAAACACTTTCTACTCATATTAACTCCTTTATGAAAATATGGTTGATAATATCATTTTATAAATGCTCTTTTATTTTTTATGCCAAAATGAAATATTCTTTTAAAAAAATTAAATATTATGTCATAATATTTAATATCAAAAAAAGCTTGCCTATCAAAAGGAAGAAGTATGTATTATCCATATTTTTTTAGCAATCAGTTTGAGCTAGAAGTTGTATTCAAATTAAAAAAAGAAATTGATCAAGGTAAAATTTTACCTATTATCGAACCATATACAGTAAGTACTCAAACTATCCCTAAGCTTTCCCAGATTGTTCGAAGTGACATAAAAATTATTCTTATCATCAACCCTAGTCACAAAAGAAAAGATGAAAATCAACGTATAAATATTCAAAATATGATTGAAAGCCTCCTAAAACAAAATTCTAAAATCATCCTCGGTATTAATATAGAATCTACTCAATTAGAAATTTATAAAGATATTATTGAAAACTATTCAGCAAGAGAAATAGCACTTTTTCACAGTAATAATGAAATAAATCCATTAGAGGTAGCAAGTCTCTTAAAATATGAAAATGTTCAATATAACTTTTTTTTGCAAGATACAACAATACCTGAATATCACCAATATTTTAATGCAACAAAAAAAATTATTTTGTATAACGCGTTTATAAAACAACCTTTGAATATAAAATATAAAGAACATATTGATGAATCGTTCTATAGTCTTCATAAAGAATATAAACGGCTAGGTTATGATGGATTTGGTGACTTCTTAACAATCGGGGATCAACCATCAGACAATAAACAAATAAATAGACCATCTTCTATAGTTATTCATTATACATACCCAGAAACTCGTACGTACGATAAAATCAATATAAGAAGATTTATCGGTGATATCGATAAAAAATCTGAAAAACAGCGAGATGGTATACATAAAGCAATGGTAGAAGCAAAAAATTTTATTACACGAGAGATTTCACCATACTGTGAGCTATGCACAGAATGTAATGACCTTATTCGAAAAGTTCAAAAAGGGAAAACATACAATAAGTTAGGAGAAATCAAAAAGTTTTCTATGCTGCATCATGTTTACATGATCATTAAAATCATGGATTGAAGAATTCAACATAGATATAAGACTTTTTGCTTCTTTTTGAATATTAACATTAAGTCCTATAGGGAGTAAGTACTTGGGAGCATTATGTAAAACATATTGAAACTTTTCATGTTTTGTTCTACTTTTAATGATTTTAACAACATCTCCATGTAAAGATTCAATATCAATATTTTGAAATTTGCTAAAATATAACTTTCGTGATTCAAATGATGATAAATCGATAAAATGTCCTAAATATTTTTTCATAATTGATGAAAACTCTTTTTCGTATAATAAACTAAATAGCCCTCCATGTGTCACTAAATCTAAATTTGAATTAGCAGACCTATACATATCTAATGAATTATTCTTATTTAATATTATGATCCCAATACTATCATTCACTGAAGCAAGTATTGTTTTTAATTTTGATTCTGGAATAACAATCGAAACATATTCAAATCCTGTTGCATAATCCATTAGTTGTTTTTCAAGTCTATTAAACGTATCAAATTCTGTTTTAATTTCATAGGCATGATTTGATTGCGAAAAATGAGCAATATCTACTCTTGAATCTTTGCCAATATTTAACTCTGAAAACAATGCATAGTTATGCAATACTTCCTTACTTTTTATATCTTGAATAAGGATATTTTTATAAACATATTCGTTTTTATAGTAAGCTAATAGAAGGTTATAGTAGGCATTAAAAACATCTTTAATTTTAACATCTTCATGAAGATTAATACTTGAATAAATACTTTTAAAATGTGATATATTTTGACCATTTAACATATTTAAAACATATGATGCAGAAAAAATTTTACTAAAGTTTTTTAACATTTTTGGTTGTGTCATGATAAGTTCTTGCTCCCTATTTAAATTACAAAGCAAGGAACATTCCATGAATAATGATGCGCTACTTGATGAAGAAAAACTTTCTCCATAAGGTGTATTACCTGAAGATAAAATACATTCAATTTCTTCTTTAGTCATCCCTTTAAATGGATAATAAAAGTGTAAAAATTTTCCTCCTGAAAAAATTGAACTTCTATATTGTCTATAGGTCTTATCTTGTTTTGCAATGTGTCGAGAACGACATCTTTCAATCATGTTTTTGATTTTTATTTTTTTCAAATCTTCCATCGATGGCATTTCAAATCCATCTCCAAATTTTTGTTCTCTGCTATTAATATTTTGTTGCTTTTTCATAGCAATACCTTTCTTAATTGCTGTCGCGTTTTTTGTTGAATTTCATGACTGGGTCGTATTTTTTGTGGCGTAAATTGCAGAATGTTTTGAATTTTTGAGTCGTGCTTTTAACTTTTAGCGTGGTAAAATAACCTATTAAAGATACGGAGGATATAGCTATGTTGTTACAATATGTAAAAATCAAGCTATTTTCCATATTCGCATCTTTCTTTGCATATAACAGAGGCAGTCACCAAAGTCAAGCCGGTGAAATTGCTTTGGCACATCATGGAATTTTATTTTTTGACGAATTTCCCAATTTTTCAAAGACGGTTTTAGAGAGTTTAAGAGAACCGTTAGAAGATCACCGTGTCCTCATTTCACGGGTCAATAGCAAAGTGTCTTATCCGACGAAATTTCTTTTTGCTGCCGCACAAAACCCTTGTCCTTGTGGCAACCTTTTAAGTAAAACCCATGAATGCCGTTGCAGTGAAGTCGAAATCAACCGCTATAAAAATCGTATTTCCGAACCTATCATGGACAGAATTGATTTATACATTCAAATGAGTGAAGAGAGTTCAAAAGAGCAAGGTTTGAGTTCTCTCCAAATGTTTGAGCAGGTTTTGCACGCATTTCATCGACAAAAAGAGCGCGGACAAAGTGAACTCAATGGTAAACTCAACGAAAAAGAGACAATGCAATTTTGCCGACTTGACGAACAAGCACATGCGGATTTAGAAATGGCACGAAACAGGTTGGGACTGAGCCAAAGAAGCATTCATAAAACATTGCGCATCGCAAGAACCATCGCTGATCTTGCTTCAGCACACACGATTAGCTCTGAGCATCTGCTGGAAGCTTTGAGTTTTCGCAAGCGTTAGGAGAAAAGATGCATTACGTGTATGAAGAGACGCAAAGTCTTGATAATCGTTGTTACAAACACTTTAGTTTAACGCCAGAAATTTTAATGGAACATGCCGCACTTTCGCTTGTCCGTGCCATCAAAAAAAGAATTACATGTAAAGATAAAATACTTTTTGTTTGTGGAGCTGGCAATAATGGCGCCGATGGTCTTGCCGCGGCTAGGATGATGCAAGGAGCGTATGATGTATCGCTTTATCTCCCGTTTGAGTTTACATCAGATTTAGCCCTAAAACAAAAGGAACGAGCGCAAAAAGCAGGCGTGCCTATCGTTCATGAGATTATCGATGCCAACATGTATGTTGATGCCCTCTTTGGATCAGGCTTGAATCGTCCTTTAAATGCCCAAAGTTGTGCGATTATCGAAACGCTCAATGCAAAAAAAGGATACAAAATTGCATGTGATGTCCCTAGCGGACTTATGCCCTCTGGCACATTAATATCCGTGGTGTTCCGCGCGGATGAAACCATTACGATGGGAGCGATGAAAACAGCACTGCTTCAGGATTATGCTAAAGATGTGGTCGGGAAAATTCATGTTGCAAATCTTGGTATTTCACGAACATTGTACGAACTGCCTAGCTCTCTCTTTGTCTTACAAAAACGTGATCTTAAACTGCCGATTCGTACCCACAAAAATGCCAATAAAGGCACTTTTGGTCATGTTACTGTTGTCTGTGGAAACAAAGAAGGCGCTGCCCTTTTAGCATCACAAGGAGCCTTTCGTTTTGGTGCAGGCCTTGTAAGTCTTGTGGGTGAAAAGCCAAAGAAATTGCCTGCATATCTTATGCATGCGAATACGCTACCAACAAACACATCTGTCATTGTCGCTGGCATGGGTTTGGAAACATTTAATGAGGACAGTATGAAAGAAATCTTGCTTTCACACACCCTTCCATTAGTCATTGATGCTTCCTTATCGCACCATCCATTCATTAAAACGCTTATCGATTCCAAGAAACCGCTCGTGCTAACACCGCATCCTAAAGAATTTAGTTCAATTTTAAAGATTACATGTAATGAGGAAATCTCCGCAGAGACGATTCAAGAAAATCGTTTTCACTATGCTAAAACGTTTTCACAAACATTTCCACATCTTGTGTTATTGCTCAAAGGGGCTAATACGATTATCGCCCATCAAGGTGAGCTTTACATCAACCCTTGGGGAACACAAGCGCTTGCTAAAGGCGGAAGTGGCGATGTGCTCTCAGGTATGATTGGCGCACTCATCGCACAAGGTTATACGCTAAAAGATGCTGCCATTCAAGCTTCTTTGGCGCATGCGTTGGTCGCGCGTCAATTTACATGTAATAATTTCGCACTCACTCCGATTGATATTTGCAAAGGTCTTAAATGGTTATAAAGAAAATCGCTATTTTGTTTAGTGGGTCGGGAAGCAATCTCGAAAAACTACTTGAAAAACTTCATCAACAAACATTTGAGCATTGTCGCATCGAAGTTGCCGCAACGATTTGCAATCGCCCTCATGCAACAGGAATTGAAAAATCACGAAGCTATGGCATAGAACCCATTGTGATTGATCATACCCACTATGAGACGCGTGAAGCCTTTGATGAAGCACTTGTAAAGGCCATTTCTCAAAGTGGAGCAGAATTAACCGTCCTTGCAGGCTTTATGCGCTTTTTGACACCGTACTTTACGAAGCATGTTAAAGCCATTAATTTACACCCCTCTTTGCTTCCTCTTTTTAAGGGTGGCAATGCTATAAAGGAGAGCTTTGATTCTTCGATGAAAGTTGCTGGCATCAGTGTTCACTATGTCAGCGAAGAGCTCGATGGCGGTGAAATCATCGCACAACGCTGTTTTGAAAAAGAAGAAGGTATGAGTTTAGAAGCATTTGAAGATAAAATTCATAGGCTAGAACATGAACTTTTACCAGAAACCGTAAAAAATTTATTGAATAGGAACCAATGATGAATGACATTCTCAAAGTAGGCAACGTCGAATTTACAAGCAGATTAATTGTCGGCAGTGGTAAATACCCTGATTTTCAGACCACAAAGGATGCAACTTTAGCCAGTGGCTCAAAACTCATTACTGTCGCAGTTCGTCGTGTTAATATTACCAATCCCAACGAAGAAAACTTGATGGATTATTTCAAAGGAACAGACATCAAGCTTCTTCCAAACTCTGCAGGTTGTACCACCGCAGAAGATGCTATTACCCTTTTTCGCATGGTCAGAGAAGCAACAGGGCTTGATTTGATTAAACTTGAAGTCATCGGCGACACGGCTAAAACACTCTATCCTGATGTCATGGAAACCCTTAAAGCATGCGAAGTTTTAGCCAAAGATGGCTTTACGATTATGACGTACACCAATGACGATCCTATCATGGCAAAACGCTTAGAAAATGCTGGAAGTGCCGCTGTGATGCCTTTGGCTTCACCTATTGGCAGTGGTCTTGGTATTCAAAACCGTTACAATGTGCTTTTCATCAAAGAAGCAGTGAAGATTCCTGTGATTGTCGATGCGGGCATTGGATGTGCCAGTGATGCCGCCATTGCAATGGAAATAGGCGCAGATGGTGTACTCACCAACACCGCTATCGCACAAGCGAAGAATCCTATTTTAATGGCAGAAGCAATGAAGCATGCTGTGCTTGCAGGACGTGCAAGTTTTCTTGCAGGACGTATTGCTAAAAAACCTTTCGCAACGGCTAGTTCACCCACAGAAGGTCTTATTGAGTTTACCCAGAAAGCTTAAAAAATAATTCCTTGACAAAAGGCTGGAATTTGGCTAGAATTTCAGCCTTAAAAAGACCAACTAAGTTTTTTTAAATGTCGGGGCGTAGCGCAGTCTGGTCAGCGCACCTGGTTTGGGACCAGGGGGTCGAAGGTTCGAATCCTTTCGCCCCGACCATGTTAAAATATTAAAATGATGGTGGGCGTAGCTCAGTCGGTTAGAGCATCAGGTTGTGGTTCTGAGGGTCGTGGGTTCGATCCCCATCGCCCACCCCATTGTTTAGAGCGGTTTTATGCGCTCGTAGCTCAATTGGATAGAGCAACGGACTTCGGATCCGTAGGTTGTAGGTTCGACTCCTTTCGAGCGCACCACCTAAACCGAGAAGATGCGCTCTTAGCTCAGCTGGATAGAGCAACGCCCTTCTAAGGCGTAGGTCACACGTTCGAATCGTGTAGGGCGTACCACCCTTAAGACGAAGCTAAAGCTTCGCAAAATTTTCTACTGTTATGTGCGGATATGGTGAAATTGGTAGACACGCCAGACTTAGGATCTGGTGCCGAGAGGCATGGGAGTTCGAGTCTCTTTATCCGCACCATCCCTTTAATAGAAACTTTCAAACAAAGACAATCTTAACTTGCTTTCTTTTGAGTTGTGGTATAGGTAGCGGTTGATTTATTTTTGCTATATACTCATCTAGGTCATATTTTGAAAATACTGCTCTCCCCCCCTAACTTCTTTTTTTGTTGAGCCTGCCTACCAAAATGTTAATATATGCTACGGTCTCTTTTATATCTTGTCAAACGAAGCACAGAAGTCGTCAGTTTTTAATGCAAAAAAGACTCTTTAAAAAACCTTTGAATCATTATAATTTTTAAAATAATTCAAATAAGGTTCAGGAATGAAATTTAAATTCTTTGCAGTCATTATTTTCTCTATATGGTGTTTTACCGTTAATTTTGTATTCAATGGGAATTGTCACACGTGTAAAGAAACCATTCAACTTCATACGCAGGAAATTCTTGATGAAATTGCTCAGTAGTATGCTATAGCATATCAATCAGGTATAACAATTGTTCTATCAAGTCAGTACAATGTTTTGTATTCAATCATTTTAATTGTTAAATGGATTTCTTTTGACTTATCTTTAGGCTCAAACGTTACGATTAATGGGGTTTCACCGAATGTCAATACAAGATATATCACTCAGTGAAACCAATAACCTTATCCTAATTTGTTTGTATTGATAACATTGTAATCAAGTCCTAACTTTTTAGCAGGAACACCTAACGCCAAACCTACAAGTTGGGAGAGGTGAAGAACAGGAACACGCGCTTTTGACTTTGTTGTCTCTTGTGCATCGTCTTGGTAGATGTCTAATTGCATTTGACACAATGGGCATGGCGTTACAACACAGTCAGCTTTTGATTCTGCTGCACTATTCACAATGCCGCTGGTCATTTTCATAACCGATTTCTCCGCTGGATAAACCGCATGAAATCCACAACAATCCAGTCGTTTTGCAAAAGGGACGACTTCTGCGCCTAATGCTTTAACAACTGTTTCAAAGCTGGTTGGATTAACAGAGCTTTCAAATCCAAGGTCTTTTTGCGGTCTAACACTATGGCAACCGTAGAAAACAGCTACTTTAAGACCTTTAAGAGGTTTTTTCACTTTTGATTTAATCAACTCAGCATTTTGCGCCAATACCCAAAGAAGGCTGGTCACTTCACTCGTACCTTTATAATTCATATTCCCTTTGGCAAGATACGTATTGATACGCTCTTTTTCGCCACCATCAAGCTGTGCTTTTGCACGTCGCAACATCAATAAACAGGTACTGCATGTTGTTAATACAGGCAAATTCATCTGCTCAGCCAACGCCAAGTTTCTTGCATTGGCTACCAATGTTGCCAATGGATCAACATCTTGCGCTTGAGAAGCACCACAACAACTCCACCCATTAATCTCTTTAAGTTTAATATCCAATAATGGTGCTATGGCTTCAAGCGACATTTTAGCTTCAATCGCGGCTTGAGTAAGCACACATCCAGGGAAAAAAGCAAATTCTTTTTGCATACGTTACTCCTTGTTTGCAGCATGCGCTGCTTCAATCATTTTTACTAAGTCTTTATGCCCTTCAATTTCATGACCACCAAATACTTCAAGTGGGTTCATTTTGCCTGCACGCATCAGTGTAATGGCCGTTCCTGCACGAAGCGCGGTACTCATACCTTCTGTTCTTAGTGCTAGACGAATTTCATTCAATCGACCTGAATCTTCCACTAAATCTGTATAGAACGATTTAGCATGCGCTGGACCAACACCTGAATTTAAGCCTTTTTTCAATGCCAATGCACGTAATCCTGCAATGTCATCTGCTGCACTAATATGTTTAGGACAGCGATTAGCACACTCTTGGCAGTGAACACAATTCCATAGACCATTCATGACTGCTGGTTTTGTATGGATCATTGGGTCTTTTGAACGTGAATCGTTCGCAACTCTCCACGCCTGCGTAAAGACGAACGGTTCCATATAGTCACTTCTATCAGCGGTGAGTTTATTACACTCAGAAGCACAACAGCCGCATAAAATACAATCCCATTGTTTGACAATACGGTCATATTGTTCTTGATTTTGAATGCATCCCTCTTTTTCTGAGAATTCAGATTTTGCTACAAGACCCGGTTTGATTTTACGCAAGTTCTCAATAGCAGGCTCCCAATCCACAACAAGGTCAGAAATCACTCTATAGTTTGCGAGTGGAGAGATATGAAATGTATCTGCATCTTTATACTCTTCAAAAAGCTCTGTCATTTTGGTATCACAACCAAGATGCGAATGTCCATTGACACGTACAGCACAAGCACCACAAATTGCCATACGGCATGATGCTGTGAAATTGAGCGAGAGATCAAGATGCTGTTTAATGAAAAGCAATGTCCCTAGAAGGGTTAATGCTTCAATATCTTTCTTCTCAACCGTATACGTTTGTTGATAATTTTTTTTGCCATCAAAGCGATCAATGATAAATTTCATTAGTATTTCCTCTCTTCAATTTTGAACTGACCGACCACAACATCTTTCCATGCTAAGTGCATTTTACCACTCTCATCCATCGTGACCATCGAGTGTTTTAAGAAGTTGGCATCATCACGTTTAAGGTAATCTTCTCTAAAGTGAGAACCACGTGACTCTTTGCGCGCCGTAGCTCCCATGAGTGCCGCACGTGATGCAAGCAGTAAATTACCAAGCTCTACATACTCTGTAAATGCCGTGTTGCATACAGGGTTTGCATTTGGAATGCGCAGTGCGTCATAGCGTGCTTGTAATTCCGCATGCTTTTCTGCAAGTGCGAGCATTTTCGATTCGGTACGGAAAATTCCCATGTTATACCAGTTTACAGCACCCAGTTCTTCACGAAGGGCGTACATATCATTGACATTGCCTTTGTTTGAGCCTGTAATCTCTTTAAAGTGGCTTATCCATTTTAGGGTTAAGTCGGTAAGGCGTTTGCCAGCACCAAAATCTGCTTTTGCCGCATACTCTGCAGCATTAATACCTGCGATCTTTCCTGTAACGGTTGCATCACACAAGGAGTTACCACCCAAACGGTTTGCGCCATGAATGGAGACACATGCTGCTTCACCTGCTGCAAAAAGTCCAGGAGCGGTTGTAGCCATGGTATCCAGACTCGTCACATCAATACCACCCATGGAGTAGTGCGCTGTTGGGCGAATCGCAATTGGTTTTTCGACCAAGTCCATGTTTTCAAATAAAAGACCAATATGACGAATTTGAGGTAAATCTCTCATGATTTTTTCACGACCTAAATGCGTTACATCAAGAAGAACATAGGCTTCCATATCATGACCAAAACCACGACCTTCACGAATTTCATTCTCAATAGAACGAGAAACGATATCACGAGGGGCTAGTTCCATTTTATTAGGAACGTAACGTTTCATAAAACGCTCGCCTTGGTTATTGAGTAAGATACCACCTTCACCACGTGCCGCTTCAGTAATGAGTGTTCCACCATGACAGACACCCGTTGGGTGAAATTGAAGCATTTCAGGGTCTTTAAACGTTAAGCCCGCTCTTAAAGCTGCTGCCGCACCATCGCCTGTTGCGATGTAAGGTGTGGATGTTCGGTTCCAAAAGACGCGGGTATAGCCACCTGTTGCTAAAACGACGGATTTCGCGCGAACAGGAGCGATGTCGCCGGTACGAATGTTACGAAGCACGACACCTTCACAGTGACCATTTTCGATGCTCAGGTCTAACATATGATGATCCATCAAAAACTTAACACCATGTTTTAACGCATCGTCTAAACAGGTATGTGTCAAAATATGTCCCGTTTTATCGGCAGCAAAATTACAGCGTTTCTTTGCTGCACCACCGGCAAAACGTTTCGCAACATGTCCGTTGCTATCACGAGAGAAAGGCATACCGATATAATCTAGCTCATGAATTGCGGCACCTGCATAAGTCGCAAATTTCATTGCTGTGTCTTGATCGACTAAGTAATCACCACCTTTTACCGTATCTTTAGCATGTGATTCGAATGAATCTCCATCACTAAAATCAATTACACCGTTAATTCCACCTTCAGCCATCGTCGTAGCACTTCTCGTTGGCATCACTTTGCTGACAACCACAACGCTTAGATTGGGGTTATTCTTTCTAGCCGCAACTGCCGCCCTAAGGCCTGCAGCACCGGAACCAATAATCAAAACATCGCAACTTGGCATACCCGATGTATTGGTAAACGTCGTAGAAGAAGCAAACGCTTTTTCAATGCCTGTTGTACTGACCGCCAATGCACCCATGGTAATACAAGCTGATTGCAGAAATTCTCTTCTGGTAAACTGTTCACTCATAAGATTTCCTCTAATTAAAATAGATTTTGCTTAAGAATACTTAGCATGAAGCTTTCTAACCATTCTTAAAATAAAACTTCAAGTGCGATGACATTATGGGATATAAACGTCATAACAACTCAAAATAACTCAACGACCTCTTTTGCCATAAAATCAATTTTAATTGTTAAATCTGCTCTATGATTTTTTATCTCAGGGCTCGATTTTAAATAAAAATTGACTCTATTATTTCTAAATATTTAGGGCAAAGGCCCAAAAAGTATCAAACGATTGCCGATATGGAGGCATCCTGTTTAATATTTTTCCTCTAAATGGCAATTTATTTTATTAAAAAACTTTAATATTGATACTTTAGAAATATTTCAGAATTTTAGCGATTAAGTCTGTCGCATACCTTGCACATGTCATTACAATACGCATGGCTAAAAAAATTTATTCTTTTAAGAGCTTATGCTATGATTGCAACAATCTTTATACCTAAGAGAACGTCAATGAGAATTTTAGTCCTTGAAGACAATGAAACATTAGCATTAGGAATTTCACATGCACTTAGTCATGCAGGGTATGCCGTCGATGTCCTAAACGATGGTATTGAAGGCAAGCAAGTTTTAGAATATGAGCCTTATGACCTTTTAGTATTAGACCTTGGATTGCCGAATTTAGACGGGATGGATTTATTGCATTATTTAAGAAAACATCAGTCTAAAATTCCTGTTTTGATCATCTCGGCACGTGATAAATTGGATCAAAAAATTTTAGGATTAGAAAGCGGTGCCGATGATTATTTGTGCAAGCCTTTCGCCCTTGAAGAGGTTGTTGCGCGTGTCAATGCCCTTTTACGACGTGTACTACAAGATGGACTCTCTTTAATTACCATAGGCAATCTTGTGTTTGATACCAATTCGCGAACCCTTACATGTAAAGGTGAGCGTGTTGATTTAAGTTACCGCGAAACCAGTATTTTCGAGCAACTGCTTCTGCATGCTAATCAAGTATTAAGTAAAGAGAACATCGCTTCTCATATCGCTGCATTTGACGACAATTTTAATCCAACTGCTATTGAAACCTATATTTCAAGACTTCGTAAAAAAATTGGAGACAATGCGACGCTTCAAACCGTGCGAGGATTGGGATATATTTTAATTACCAAACCTCAATGAAAACGTTTTCGATCCGCTCACGCCTTATCGATCTGCTTAGTTACTCTTTGATTGTCGTGGCGCTGGTCGCTTTTGGCTCTTTATTTCTTTTTTTACAATATAAGGTGAACAAACATTTTGATGATGCTCTGCTTTCTGAAGCACGCAATATCATCAATCGACTTTATGTACAAAACGGTGAAATCCAATTTAAAGTGCCAGAACTGGGGATCAACCTGCAAACGGCTTCAGGCAAAGGAAGTGTTTTTTACGCCATTGAAGACGATTATAGAACGACTATTTCAGGCTTTGAAGCCATTCCTAGGCCGCTTTTAAATAAACGCCTCAACGACGTCACGTTCTACGATGCTATCTATGCGGGTGAGGATATTCGAGCCTTACTGATTACGCATAAAATGTATCGCAACAGTATTCCTTATAACGCTACGATTATTGTTGCAGAAACCCTCGAAGACCGTTATAGTATGATTGAAGAAATTTTTATAGCCATTAGCGGCGTCACCTGCATTATCATTTTTGTTGTCATTGCAATTTCATTATTTGCGGTCAATAAAGGACTTGAACCTCTGATTGATCTTCAACACTCTATTCAAAAACGTGACATTCATGACTTAACACCTATTGATGAGCATCGTATCCCCCTTGAGGTTCTCTCATTGGTGAAAAGTATTAATCAGCTGTTTATCAAACTTAAAAAAAGTTTTTCACATATTGAGCACTTTAATGCCGATGTATCACATCAACTGCGTACACCACTGGCAGAACTTAAGGTTGTTTTACAGATGGGAGAATCATTACACGAAGCACACACAAAAGAGCAGTGCATCAGGATCGTTGATACAATGACGCATACCACACAACAACTTTTGATGTACGCCAAAACCAATCCTGATGCGTTTGATAGGGTACGTTTCAAACCTTTAGACCTTTATGAATTGTGCGAAAAAGTCGCTATGGCAAAAGTACCGTTCATTTATGCCCAAGGATTTGAATTTGCCTTTGACGCTCAAGAGGGATTATGGATCAACGGTGGTCCTATTATTTTAGAGAGCCTTATCCAAAATCTTCTCGATAATGCGCTCATTCATGCAAGAGACAATGAAAATAAACCGATGGGAACGATTACGCTGAGTCTTCATGAGGAAAACCAGCGAATTATCTTAAGCGTATGTGATGAAGGACCTGGTATTGCTAAGGAGTATTTGGAGAAGGTTTGCGAGCGCTTTTTTCGTGTAGATATGAACAAACATGGCAGTGGATTAGGGCTTGGAATTGTTCAGCATATCGCGCAGCTACATAATGCTACTATGTCGCTTAGCAATCGCTTGCCGCATGGATTAGAAGTTCGTATAAGCTTTCCTCTAGTGTTGCAACAGTAAATGCGCATTTTGCTCATATATCCAAAATGTATCATGCATGAATTTCGTTGATTTTTTAGGTCCCGTCCATGTACTCCCTATTCGTTCTTCTCGTAAATATTTTTGCACCTCTTTTTTTGCCAAAACTTTTAAAAAGCCTGTTACCAAGATATCGTAGCGTTCTGGGTATTTTTCTTTCAATGATTTTGCAACAGCGAAACCTCTCATAGAACCGGTAAAAAGAGGAATTTGAAAACCAAGCGGCTCTATGGCCTCATTCACAGTAGGGACATCCCACTGAGGATGACGTTCTGCACTCGATACCGCGAGAGTTCGTATCTGCTCGCGAATCAATTCACTGCCTTGCGAGCTAATAATAATCACATCGACTTGTTTATCTTTGATAGCATCGCGCGCCATTTTTCCGTTATTAAAAAGGCGAATTTCAACATTATTTTCAGGAATACCGTAATACTTTAAAAGTATTTTCAACAGTATATGCCCACTCGAATCCTCCATCACTGCAATTTTCAATTTTTTCTTTTTCTCTTTGAGTATTTTGAGAATATCCGGCAAAGATTTAAAACTCGAATCGGCGTGAACAGCGATAATATCGTGATCAAACCACTGAAGATTGATAAAATCAAAATCATCAAGCGAATACTTAGCGTGATTCACTAAAATCGAATACGCGAGATAGGGGGTAAAAGTGGAACAAAAAATTGTATAACCATCATCCGGTTGAGATAAGAAATAAGAAGCCGCAACCTGAGAGCCTTCTCCTTCCATATTGATGATTTCAATGTCTGTTTTAAACATCTCGTGTAAGAAAGGTTTCATAGCGCGTGCCAGCCTGTCACTACTCCCTCCTACCCCGAATCCAACAATAAGACGTATAGGCTTTTGTGGGAAAAAATCGCCTGATTGAAGCGTTGAATAGCCAAAAAAGATTACAAAAATAAAACACCATAAACGCATCATAGAGTGTTCCTTATCCAAAAATCATTTTTAGTATAACATAAGCTACATTACATGTAACAATTAGTAATCATCTTCATGTCATTCACGGTCATATTTTTTTCATTTTTGAGGGTGCAAGGTTCACGACAGACTTCAATGTTAGCATCAGCCCAAAGTAAATCTCAAGGAGGCTATAGATGCGAGCATTTCCGTGTGTCATCATGCGTGGCGGAACCTCAAAAGCAGCTTTTTTTAAAACAGAGGACATCCCAAAAGATGAAAAAGAGAGAGATGCATTTCTCCTAGATGTTATGGGAAGTCCTGATGCGAGGCAAATTGACGGTTTAGGTGGAGGCAATTCACTTACTTCTAAAGTCGCTATTATCGGTCACTCTAGTCGAGACGATGCCGATGTCGATTATACCTTTTGCCAAGTCAGCATTACGGATAAAATGGTCGATACCAAAGGGAATTGCGGCAATATTTCATCAGCCGTCGGCCCATATGCGGTCAATGAAAAAATGGTGCATGCAGAAGATGGAATGGTATGCGTGCGTGTCTATAATACCAACACAAAAAAAATCATCCTTTCACGCTTTTTAGTCAAAGACGGTATGGCTGTTGAAGAGGGTGATCTTGAAATTCCTGGTGTTCCAAACCGTGCCGCAGCCATTGAGATAACCTTCAGTGACCCTGAAGGCGCTGTCACGGGAAAACTCTTACCCACCGACAATGTGATACAAAACGTAACAACATCATTCGGTGAACTTCCCGTTTCTATTGTCGATGCAGGCAATCCACTTATTTTCATGAAAGCTTCTGATCTTGGGCTTAGAGGCAATGAATTACCTACCGAATTGGACGATGCGGCCTTGGCTCGTATTGAAGAAGTTCGCTCCATTGGTGCCGAATTGTGTGGATTTTGCCCAAAAGAGCGTGCAACAAAAGAGAGTCCTGCCGTTCCAAAAGCAACCTTGATTGATGTACCTACGACCTATAACGATGTCAAAGGAAGAAGTTGGAATGCAAACAGCTATGACATCTCTTTACGGATGATGTCTATGCAAAAACCCCATCAAGCTTTAGCCGTTACAGGAGCGGTATGTGTGACGTTTGCGTCAAAGGTGGAAGGCTCTTTAGTCTATGACATCACCAAGAACGTTCCAGGTGATTTACGCATCGGACATCCAGGCGGCATAATGCAGACAAAATATTATGAAGATGAAAACAAAAAAGGCGTGACAGTGCTTAGAACAGCTAGGCTCATTATGAAAGGTGTGGTTTACACCAAAAACAGCTATACAATTTAAAATTGAAGGAGCAGACAATGAAAAAATGGTTGCCGATTATGGCATTAGCACTTATGGGCCTTGTTTCCAACGCCACCGCTGCATACCCCGAGCGTCCTATTGAGATGGTGGTTCCTTTTGGCGAAGGCAGTGCCAGTGATATTTTTGCACGAAAATATGCAGAGTTATTAACAACAAAACTTCCACAACCCGTCCAAGCGATCAATAAAAAAGGCGGTGGCGGGCTCATCGGCATGGTCTATGCGGCACAACAAAAAAACAACGGCTATACCGTCTTAGAGATTACCCCTTCACATGTCATTGCCGATGTTTTAGGCACGGCTCCCGTGAAGTTAATGCGCGATTTTGAGCCTTTATGCCGTATCCAATCTGACATGTATATTTTAGGTGTACAAAAAAACAGTAAATTTAAAAATTTTAAAGAGATGGTCGAATACGGTCGTCAAAATGAGCTCACTTTTGCCGGCGTGAGCCCAGGTGGTTTAGATGATATGACGCTCGCGGCACTTGCTGATGCGACCAATATGAAAATCAAATTTGTCCCTTATAAATCAGGCTCTGAAGTCAAAGCAGCTGTACTGGGTGGTGAAGTAGATATTTACCTCGATAAAGTTATCTCTGCGGTCAATTATATCAAAGACGGCTCGATTCGCCCGATGGTTGTTTTGAGTGACAAGCGCATTGATGAAATCGATGCTTTCAAAGACGTCCCAACAACAGTTGAGCTTGGATACAACGTTACTATCGGCTCTTGGAGAGGGTTTGTGGTAAAAAAAGGAACTCCTAAAGAAGCTAAGGAACGTTTACTTAAAGCGATAAAAGAGGTCTATGACTCCAAAGAGTATCAAGCCTTTGCAGAGCAAACTTTGACCAATATCGCACCGGGCTTCTTGGATGCGGAGGGTTTTAAAAAGCAATGGGAAACAGAATATCAAATCTTTGACCCTATTGCGAGGAAGATAGGACTTAAAAAATAGGTAGTTAAAAAAAGCACCGAAGGTGCGTGGGCATTGCGCCGAGCAAAACCCAGCGTTAGCGTAGTCTCTGGAGCTTTGCTTCAGAGGCGTGTTAAGAGTTTGAGATAAAAAAGCACCGAAGGTGCGTGGGCATTGCGTCTTGCAAAACCCAGCGTTAGCGTAGTCTTTGGGGCTTTGCTTCAAAGGCGTGTTAAGAGTTAAAAAAAAGGGGTTCTCCATGGGAGAGATTATATTTCACATTGTCTTATTAATATTGCTAGGCTTTTTTTACAACGACGCACTCAACATTGATACCACGCGCGTGACGGATGTGGTAGGAGCTGCTGGTTTTCCAAAAGCCATTATTCTGCTAGCTTTTATTTTAACGGCTGTTTCGCTCTATAGCGCATTTCGAAAGTATAACGAACACAGTGCATCGGAAATACCCAAACAATGGCATATTGAAGAGTTGAACATTCAATTTATAGGAGTGATTGCTTCCATTGTCGCTTTTATTTTTGCCAGTGACATCATTGGGTATCTTTTAGGGTCTACCGTTCTCATAGCGGTTCTTATGGTATTGCTTGGACAAAGAAAACCTGTCAAGATTGCCGCTATTTCTGTGAGTGTGGCCTTTGGGTTCACGATGGTTTTTGGAAAACTTTTACATGTACCGCTCCCTCGGGGTGCGGGGTTTATTCAAGACCTTAGCTTCTTGCTGTATTAAAAAAGGAGTTGTTATGTTTGATTTCTCATTATTGCTTGAAGCGATTTATGTTGTCTTTACCCCAGCCAATCTTTTTTTTGTGATCGGCGGAATGCTTATCGGTGTTATTTTCGGGTCACTTCCCGGTATTAGTGCATCAATGGGTATTGTTTTGATGCTACCTTTTACTTACTACATGGGCATTATTCCCTCATGTATTTTGTTAGTTGCTCTTTATGTAGGCGCATCGTACGGCGGTTCAATTACGGCGATTATGTTTAATACCCCTGGAACGCCTGAAGCGTGTGCCACAACTTTTGACGGTTATCCGATGGCACAACAAGGTAAAGCGGGAAAAGCGTTAGGCTTAGCAATGAGCGGCTCTGCAATAGGCAGTATTTTTTCTGTCTTTGCAATGCTCTTTTTAGCGCCAACTCTTTCACAAGTCGCTCTTAAAATTCAAAGCCCAGAATATTTTGCATTGACGGTTTTAGGAATTGCATGTATCGCTTCGGTGGGGTCAAAAAGCTTAATCAAAGCCTTGATTACAGGGTTGATCGGTATTTTAATTGCCCTAATCGGCATGGATCCGATGACGGGTGTTGCACGTATGACATTTAATGAAATAGGTCTTCTAGGAGGCGTTGAGTTTATCCCTGTCATGATTGGTGCATTTGCGATGGGTGAAATTTTAAAACAGATCGTTGATCGACACGAGACACAAAGTTTTGATACTAAGACAAAACTCAAAATCGAATCTTTGAGCCTTAAAGAGTTTTTTGTTTACAAAGCGACCATTATTAAATCAGCAATTATCGGAACGCTTATCGGTATTTTACCAGGTACAGGCGGATCAATCGCAGCCATTGTCAGTTATGGTGAAGCAGTACGCTCGGCCAAAGACAAATCCCGTTTTGGTAAAGGTGCGGAAGAAGGCGTGATTGCTCCTGAAACAGCGAACAACGCAGCCGCCGGTGGTGCGATGGTGCCAACCCTTGTTTTAGGAATTCCCGGTTCTCCTACTACAGCTATTATTTTGGCAGCATTTGTACTCCAAGGGCTTCAACCAGGACCCCAACTCATGAAAGAACAGCCTTTGATGCTCTATGCGATCTTTTTATCGATGTTTATCGCATCTATTGTCGTCTTTGCGGCGGCAAGAGTAGCGGTAAAAGCATTTGCGGCAATTTTGAAACTTCCTTATAGCATTCTAGCACCTATTATCGTTATGTTCTCCGTCATTGGCGCGTACGCGGTTTCCAATGATATCGGCGAAGTGTGGATGATGTTAGGCTTTGGTCTGTTTGGGTACTTTATGAAGAAGTATGACTTCTCACCTGCAACGCTTATCTTGGGACTTGTTCTTGGACGTATGATGGAAGAGAACTTTAGGCGACAATTGCTCTTAAGTGAGGGGGATTATAGCAGCTTTTTTGGGCGACCTATCACATTAGTTATCTTTGGATTTATCGGGTTGGTTGTTTTCTATCCGATGATTGCGCAGTATTTAAAAAACAAAAAAATGAAACAAGCAGTTACCGAATCAGAATAATAACCATTTACAAAAGGAGTAAAGTATGAAATTAGCTAGACTTAGCTTGACGGCAATTTTAGTTGCGGGTATAGGTACCACCTCATTCGCAGCAGACACGTTGGCGGATGCATTCAAAAACGGAAAAATAAAAGGAGAGCTTAGAGCATGGTATTTTGATAAAGATACAGAAAAATTCAACTCATCGACAGCACCCACATCTGTTATCAAAGATGCCGCTAAAACAGGAAGTATTTTTGATACCGCGGTGATTTTAAATTATGTGACGGATGCATTGTATGGTTTTACTTTTGGGGCGACGATGCAATCAAGTTATTCACCGTTTGCAAACGAAGAAGCTAAAGTTACGTTTAAAGATGATATGTATGGCTCAGGCGCTGTTCTTTCAGAAGCTTATCTTGGTTACAAAATAAAAAATACAACAGCAAAAATCGGTCGTCAATTTATTTCGACTCCTGTTGTTAATGGTAGCGGTTCACGTATCGTTAAAGAGTCATTTGAGGGTGCAACGATTGTGAACAGTGACATTCCTGCAACCACCGTTATGGCAGGCTTTATTGATAAATTTCAAGGAAGAACCAGTGCGGGAATGGGCGCGGCAGAAGGCGATGCTCCAAATTTTGAAAAGCGTGCAATTTTCCTAGGGATGAGTGCAAGTACAACCTATCTCTTTGATGATGCATACACCCTTGCTGTTATTAATAAATCCATTCCAAACCTTACTTTGACAGCGCAATATGCATCTGCAAATGATGTTAATTCCGGAACCAACGTCAAAGACGTAAATATGTACTATACAGAGGCAAGTTATCTTCTTCCTATGAACGGTTTTAAATTAAAATTTGAATTAAATTATCGTGGTTCTGATACAGATTTGAAAATCACTAAAAGCGGTGTTACAACAACATTTGATGGTACCCAAACGGCTGGACGTATTTCACTTAGCGAATTGGCAGGTTTTGGCGCGTCATTAACCGCTGCTACGACCAGTAAAGATGATGCTGTTATCTCAGGTATGGGAAATGGCGCATCAAGTTGGACTGCAACATTGGTTAAAGCAAGTAGCCCATCGCTTCGTGCCAACACGGATTCTTATCGTATAGACGTGACGTATGATTTTTCAAAAGCCGGAATTTCTGGGCTTAAAGGAATTTTACAACACGGTGTTGCCAATCAAGACAGAGTTGGATCAAATCCAACCAGTGAAGATTATAGCTCTTATGCAGTGGGTGTAGCGTATGCTGTTCCTGCGTTAAAGGGATTGAGTTTAGAACTTCAATATGAAAAACAAGAGATTGAAACAACACGTTACTCAAACAACACTAAATTTACAGCAGATTTGGATGAGTTGCGATTTAGAGCAAACTATAAATTCTAAACGAGAATTGGGGCAAAATGGTTTTGCCCCAATCTTTACATGTAAAAAAATCACTGTGTATCCAATGCGATATTTTAGAGTACAAGGATAAACTATGACACTCTCTAGGCAACTCTTTTTAATGTTACTGTCTGCAATTTTAGGTGCATCAATCATTTTTGGCATTAGCCTTCTTAAGATGAATCAAATTTATACAACGACCACCACGTGCCAAAAAAACACTCTACCAAGCGTATTATTATTGGATGATATGCAAAGAGGGTTTTACCGTATTCGGCTTTTACTATGGGAACATATAGGAACGGATGTCCAAGATAAAAATGGCATCAAAGCACTGGAGGAGAAATACCGTACTTATCGCGGAGAATTTGAAAAGAATTTAAAGAATTATGATAACTATTTATCCGATGCAAAAGATAAAGAAATTTATGAAAAAGAGAAACAACTCTACGCCATCTACATCGCAATGGCCGATCAAGTTTTGCAACTATCACGAGAAGATAAAAAAGTAGAAGCAAAAGATTTTATGCTCAAAAATCGAAAAATGTCACTTAATTTAACCAATACCGTCGATGAACAGATGACGTATAATGAAACTATTTCAGAACGCAATGCCATAATAGCGCAAGATACTAAACAAAATGCAAGTACTGAGATGACGCTTGTCATCATTTTAATTATTGTCTCAACGATTTTCCTAGGCTTTCTCATCCGAAACAATATTATGCAAGGC
>MTLD01001479.1_pt1 | contig 32048 bp, 28 predicted proteins | sample 1982471 | NCBI WGS metagenome assembly MTLD01 (sample SAMN05712604, study PRJNA340218) | biofilm metagenome | isolation source: sample SPM anode biofilm adapted to -50 mV | place: USA | collected 2012-02-03 | reverse complement strand
CGTCTCGAGGCGAGCCTCGGGACGGGAGCGGGCGACGGCGGACTGGTCCAAAGGACGCCGGTGAAGCAGCTTCTCCTCCGCAACCTCTCCAGCAAGCACCTTTACGACAAGATGTACCATATCCACTCCCTCATGTCCCTGCTTCGCGGCGACAAAGCCCGGAAGAAGAGCGCGCAGGAAGACCTCTGGAAGGCTCAGAACGGCGACGCGTATTGGGAGAGCGCGGTCGGCGGCATCCGGAGACCGGAGGTGAGGATGAGCGCCTTTCGCGCCCTCATCGAGGCCGAAAAAGCGACCCGCATCCACGGAAGCTTCAGTCCCGGAATCATCTTGGACGACATTGACTGCGACGGCGAGAAGGAAATCGTCTACCAAGCCGCCGACATGAACTGCTACCTGCACCTCAAAGGCGCCTCGGTCTTCGAGATCGATTCCTTCAAGACAAAGCAGAACTATTGCTGCGCCTACGCTTCCGGACATGTCGCCGATGGCTCGCCAAGCCTGAATCGAGGGGCGAACAGCTTCGTGGACAGGATTTTCTCCGCAGGCGGTTTCGACGATGAGCTGCTCTACCTTGGGAATCAAGGGTATTCGCTCCTCGACCATGAGCGGAGCCCCAGCAAGGTCGTTTTCAGCAAGGACTTTTCGCTCACGGCGATGGGAGCGCTCTATCCGCTGACGCTCCGAAAAGCCTACCTATTCCAGAAATACTGCGTGAGCGTCGATGTCGAAATCACCAATCGCTCGCAATATCCGATTTCCTTCCGTTACGCGCTCGAACTCAACCTCCAGCCAGCCGCCGACTGGGCGGAAGTGGAATTCCTCGTCGCGCGGCAGGATCGCGAGAAGGAAAAGCTTCCGAGCCTGGTAAGGATGCCGCCGGTAGAGGCTGGAGCCGTTTTCGTCCAATCCGTCCAAAGGAAGGAACTTCTGGAACTGCGCTCCGATAAAGCCTTTTCGCTCTCCGTCGAGCATGCCATCGACCGCCTCGATACGCCGTCGATCCTCCGCCTTCAGGCCGGCCAGCTTGAAACAGCGCCCGCCGGCCCCGCCGGAGAAGCGCTCTATCAAGGAACGAAGCTTCTTTTCGGCTGGGATATCGCCCTGACCCCCGACGCCTCGACCTGCGTCTCGCTCTCCCTCCATTTCTGAGCCGAGCGCAATTCGGCGCTTGCCCGAACATGCCCTTTTCACCTAGAATGAAGTATGTCATCACCGTCTTTTCCCGACACCCTCGAGGGCAAGCGAGTACACTTTATTGGCGCCAAAGGAACAGGCATGGCCGCTCTCGCCGAGATCATCGCGGCGAAAGGCGCCGTGCTCTCCGGCAGCGACGTGCCGGACACCTTCTATACTGACGCCATTCTCCGTTCCCTGCGCATGCGCCTGAGCGAATCCTTCGACGCCGCCAACCTCGACGGCGATATAGACCTCGTCATTTATTCAGACGCCTATAACACCGCTACCAACCCCGAAATGGCGGAAGCGGCGAGACGAGGCTTGCCGATGTTCAGTTTCGCCCAAGCGCTCGGCGCCTTGTCGCGGATGAGCGACTCGTCTGGCGTCGCCGGCGTGCACGGCAAGACCACGACGACGGCGATGGTCGGCACGATCCTCGACGCGCTCGGAACGCCCATGACCGTCCTAACGGGGTCGGCCGTATCGAGCTTCGGCGACCGCTGCACGCTGATCAGAGGCGATCGCTGCTTTGTGGCCGAAACCGATGAGTACAAGCGGCATTTCATGCATTTCTCGCCGCGTCGAATACTCCTTACCAGCGTCGAAAGCGATCATCAGGACTTTTATCCGACCTACGCCGATATTCTCGCGGCGTTCCGCGACTACGTCATGCTCCTGCCGCCCGGAGGGCTGTTGCTCTACTGCGCGGACGATCCGGGCGCCGTCCAGGTCGCCGATTTCGCGAAACTAAAGCGGCAGGATCTCCGCCGCGAACCCTACGGCTTCTCGGCGGAAGGCAACTGGCGGATAACTGACTGTACGACCGAGGAGGGCCGGACGAGCTTCCGCGTCGCCTGCCGTGCGGAAAGCTTCGAGCTGCGCGTGCCTGGGCGCCACCTCGTGCTCGACGCCGTGGGCGCCTTGGCCTTGGCGGCGGACATCGCCGCCGATGCGCTGGGGGCGGGCGCCCTCGCGGAACCTCAGTGGAAGTCCGTCCATCAAGCCCTCGCCGGTTTCACGGGCTCGCGGCGACGCAGCGAGATCGTCGGAGAGGCCGGCGGCATTCTCGTCATGGACGACTATGCCCACCATCCGACCGCCTTGAAGGCGACCATCGCCGGCATCAAGGAATTCTGGCCCTCGAGGCGGCTCGTCGTCGACTTCATGTCCCACACGTATTCCAGGACGATCGCCCTTATGGACGAATTCGCCGCGAGCCTGGACGCCGCGGACTGCGTCGTTCTCCACGACATCTACGCTTCGGCGAGAGAAAAGCCCGTACCCGGCGTTTCCGGACGCGATCTTTTCCTGAAGGTGAAGGCGAGGCGGCCCGATTTGACGGATCTTTCCGCTCCAGCCTCACCCAGGCCGGGCGAGCCGTTCATACTCTACGAGGCTAGGCATGCGGACACCCTGGCCCGCCTGCTCCCGCTGCTGCGCGAGGGAGACCTCTTCATCACCATGGGCGCCGGCGACAACTGGAAACTGGGCAGGGCGCTCCTCGAGCGCCTCGCGCAATCATCGGCCGGCGATCGCGGCAGCGCGCGCACCAATAAGGACTAAGCATGTTCAAGAGCATGACGGGTTTCGCCCATAGGGATTTCGAACGCGAAGGCCTATCGGGAAGCATCCAGATAAAAGCCTACAACAATCGCTACCTGGATATTTCGATCGCGCTGCCGCCCCAAGTGTCTGCCTTTGAGCCGAAAATCCAGAAACTCATCGCCGAACGCCTAAACCGCGGCAAGGTTGAATTCGGGCTTCGCCTGAAAAAAACCGAGGCGCCGACGACCGTCGTGCCGGATATCGAGGCGGCCAAGGCCCTGTACCTTGCCGCCACCCGCATCGCGGAAGGCTGCGGACTCGCGGAGCGTCCCTCGCTCGAGTTCCTGGCTCGATTCGAGGGCGTCCTCACCTATGAGAAAGATATCGATATAGAGAGCCTTTGGGAGCCGCTGGCGCCGGAGATAGGCGCGGCGCTGGACGAATTCGAGGCCACCCGCGCCAGGGAAGGCGGCGCTACCGAAGCCAACATTTTCGCCGAGCTGGAACGCTTCGAGCTCGGACTCACCGCCGTCAGATCGAGGGCGGCGGAGATCGACGCGACGATCACGCAACAGCTCAAGGCGCGCTTCGACGAAGTCCTCCCCCAGGGCTACGACGAGCAGCGGATGCTGCAGGAACTCGCCATCCAGCTCGTTCGCCTCACCATCAACGAGGAAGTGTCGCGGCTCGACGCCCACATCGCCGCCTTCAAGAACTTGAGCCGCGAGGATGCCCCGGCGAAGAAGCTCGACTTCCTCTGCCAGGAGATGAATCGCGAGGTAAACACCATAGGCTCGAAGAATACGCTCGTGCCGGTCGCGCACGCCGTGGTCGAAATGAAGGACGCGCTTGAGAATATCAGGGAGCAGCTGAGGAATATCGAATGAACAAACCGACGGCATCGATCATCGCCATTTCCGGGAAGTCCGGATGCGGAAACACGACGGTCTCCAAACTGGTCGCGGCGCGGCTGGGCAAGGAATTCATCAACTACACCTTCCGCAAGCTCGCGGAGGAGAAGGGCAAGACTTTGGCCGAGATCCTCGCCCTCGCCGAGAAGGACGATTCCTGGGACAGGCTCATCGACGCGCGGCAGGTAGAACTCGCCCATCAGAAGGACTGCGTGATCGGCTCCCGCCTCGCCATGTGGCTTCTTCCCGACGCCTCGCTGCGGATCTATCTCAAGGCGAGCCCCGAGGCGAGAGTCGGCCGGATACACGCCCGCGAGGGCGGAGACCGCGGCGAGATCGCGCGATTCACGGCGCTCCGCGATGTGCAGGACCATAAGCGCTATCTTGAAACCTATGGCATCGATACTGACGACTTCTCCGGCGCCCATCTCGTGATCGACACCGAGCGATGGGACGCGGAACAGATCGCCAACCTCATAGTCGAAGCCTATTTGGGAAGGAAATAACGCCGATGAGACAAAACGAATCCAAGAAAGTCGCCCTCGTGACGGGCGCGACGAGCGGTTTGGGGGCGGCGATCGCCGCGGCCCTCGCCGCCGGCGGCTGGCGCGTCTATGGCACGGGCAGGCGCCCGCCGGAAACCGCGCCGGAGAAAGGACATTTCCCGCGGCTAGTCGCCCTCGACGTCCGCAGTCAGGAATCCGTCGCGAGCGCCGTTTCCGCCATTGTGGCGGGCGAGGGCGGCATCGACCTCCTCGTGGCCTGCGCCGGAAATGGCATCGCCGGGTCCGTCGAGGACAGCGCCATGGCCGAGATCGAAGCGCAAATGGACGTAAATTTCCTGGGAGCGGTGCGTACCGTGAAAGCATGCCTGCCCTCGATGCGCGCCCGACGCGCCGGCCGCATCATCGTCATCGGGTCCCTCGCGGGAAGGACGGGAATGCCCTACCAGGCCTTCTACTCCGCGAGCAAATTCGCGCTGGAAGGCTTTGTGGAATCGCTCCGCTATGAGGTCGCGCCTTTCGGAATCCAGGCGAGCATCGTCGAGCCCGGCGATTTCCGCACGGGATTCACTTCGGCCCGCCGGAAGCCGGAAACGGTTTCGGACGCGTATCGCGACAGTTTCCTGCGCGTGATCGGCATACAGGAGCACGACGAGAGGCATGGCTCCGATCCGGAAAAAGCCGCGTCGGCGATAGTGGCGCTTGCCGCCAGACGTTCCTTGCCCGTGCGCGCCAGCGTCGGAGGCGCCTTCCAGCGCTTCGGACTCTTCGTAAAGCGGCTCATACCGGCCTCTTGGTTCGAGTTCTTCTACAAAATTTACTATAAGCTCGGCTAGGCGCGACTAAAGCGCGGCATGGCATTTATTTCCGGGAGGAAAGCGCATGGGAATCACGAAAAAGCATTTCGCGACGCTCGCGACAGGCGAGGACGTCTTCCTCTATGTTCTCGAGGCGGGGGAATTCCGAGCCTGCTGGTGCGACTATGGCGCTCGATGGACGAGCTTCGTGATGCCCGACTCCCGGGGACGGAGCGCCGACATTCTTCTGGATTTCTCTGATTTCTCGCCGCACGTACTGCACCCGGGCTACTATGGGGAGACGATCGGCCGCTTCGGCAACCGCATCGCCGGAGCGCGGTTCGCGCTCGACGGGGCTGAATACCCGCTGTGGCGCAACAATGGACCGAATCACCTGCACGGCGGAAGAGTCGGATTCGGCAAACGGCTCTGGTCGGGTGAAACCGACACCGTCGGCGGAATCCCGGCGGTCCGCTTCTCGCTTGAGAGCTGGGACGGCGAAGAGGGGTATCCCGGGAATCTTTCCGTGACAGTTACGGTAACGCTCGCCGCCACGGGAGAGCTTGCGATCCGCTACGACGCGCACGCCGATCGGAGAACCCCGCTCAATCTCACCAACCACGCCTACTTCAACCTCGCGGGGGAGGGGACGGGCGTTATCGACGATCATGTCATAGAGCTCGCATGCGACCGCTATCTCCCCGTGGATGGCACGGCGATCCCCCTGCCCGAGGCTCCGGCGAACGTCGACGCGACGCCCTTCGATCTGCGGTCGCCCCAACGGATCGGCCAAGCGTTCGGCGCTGATTTTACCGGTTACGACCACTGCTTCGTCATCAACACGCCGTCGCTTGACACGCCTTTCGCGCGCGTGCGCGAAGCCGGCAGCGGCAGGATGCTCGAAGCGTATACGACTTCGCCGGCAGTCCAGTTCTATACAGGAAACTTCATAAATGGCATAATAGGCAAGAATGGTTCCGTTTACGGAAAACACTCGGGATTCTGTCTCGAAACGGAGCAGTACCCAGACGCTCCGAACCGCCCCGATTTTCCCTCGTGCATTCTTGAGCCTGGGGCGGCAAGGTCCGATACGACGAAGTACTGCTTTTCGGTACAATAAATCGTATATTTTTCATAACAGGCGAAAGGCCCTCCGGGAAGTTCCCCCGATCGGCGGCGCCATAAAACCGCAAGGAGAATGCCATGCTCGAAGAACTAGCGAAGCCGATATCGGACCTTCAGGCCGAAATCATCGACATATGGGGGCGTCTTTGACGCCGATGCCCTTGAACGCACGGTAAAAGACAAAGAAAAGCTCACGGAATCGCCCGATTTCTGGAATGACTCCGCCAAGGCCGGCAAACTATTCGCCCAGATCAAACAGATCAAGGACCGCATCGCCGTGTGGCGTTCGCTCACCACCGATATTGAATCGCTCAGGGAATTCTACGAGCTCGCGGCGACGGAGCAGCAAACCGATCTCGAGGCCGACCTTCGCGAAACGCTCGACGACCTGCGAAAACGCTTCGACGCCGCCGTCATTCTCGAACTGCTGTCTGGAGAGGCGGATCAGTCCGACGCCTTCGTGGCGATCCATGCAGGCTCCGGCGGCACCGAGGCTTGCGACTGGGCGGGCATGCTGCTCCGCGCCTACACCCGCTGGGCTGAGCGCAGGAATTTCAAGACCGAGGTGGTCGATATCCTCGAAGCCGAGGGCGGCATCAAATCCGCCACCATCCAGATAAGCGGCGCCTACGCTTACGGCCTCCTGAGGGGGGAAAGCGGAGTTCACCGTCTCGTCCGCATCTCGCCCTTCGACGCCAACGCGCGCCGGCATACTTCATTCGCCTCGATCTACGTGCTGCCCGTCCTCGACGACTCGATCAATATCGAGATCCGCCCGGAGGACATCCGCATCGACACCTACCGTTCCGGCGGCGCCGGCGGCCAGAAAGTAAACAAGACCGACTCGGCGGTGCGCATAACCCATCTCGCCACGGGAATCGTCGTCACCTGCCAGAATGAGCGGAGCCAGTACAAGAACAAAGACGTAGCCTTCAGCGTTCTCCGCTCGCGGCTCTATGAATACTACCGGCAGGAAAAGGAAAAGGAGAACGCCAAGTTCCAGAGCGATAAAAAAGAGATCGCCTGGGGGTCGCAGATACGATCCTATGTTTTCCAGCCGTACACCATGGTAAAGGACCATCGCACGAAGTTCTTCGTTGGCAACGTCCACGCGGTTATGGATGGCGACCTCGACCCCTTCATCGATACCTACTTGCGATGGAAGTGGAAGGGCGGCGTTCAGACCGAGACCTCCGACAGCGACGATGAGGATCTTTAAGGAAACCCGCGGAGCAAGAGCCAGGGCTGGCTTACTCTGCCTCCTGGCGACGTTTGGGGCGGCGAGGATCGGCGCCGCCGACCTCCCTTCGCCGAAGGGCGTCGCGCAGTCTCCTTGGCGCGTCGCGCTCGCGCTTTTTTATAAAGTGGACGCGGCGACACTTGCAGAGACCGCGGCGCCGGGGTTTTCCCTCGAAGACGCGCGGCGCGCCGCCGTATCGGCATCGGCTGCGTACGATGCGCTTTCCGCGACCTTTCCCGGCCTGATCCAGAAGGCGTTGACGCCTCTGCCCGACAGGCAGGGCGCGCCTGGCGAAGCCGGATCGACCGCTTTTGCCGATTTTTCCGGCGCCGCGACGAATGGGAAGGCCGCGTCGGCGCCTTTTGTGGAACTTGCGGCGCGGGAATCCTTGACGGCGAGCGAGAATTCGCAGAGCGCCGCGCAAGCTGAACAAGCCGAGACATCCCCCGGAGACTCAAGCTGGGAGGGGCTTGTCTGCGGATTCTATACGCTCGAGGGAGAAATGCTCGATTGCCGGGCGCTTCTCTTTGAGGCGGGGACGACGGAGGCAGTCCGCGTGCTCTCGTGGCGCGGGGAGATAGGCGGCCTCGATCGCTTTGCCGCAACGCTGCTCCCTGAGATCGCATCGTGGGTCGCGGGGCAGAACCTTGGCATCATCGATATCTCGCCGCAGCCTGATCATGGCGCGCCGCTTTCCCTCGCCATGGAATCCGGGACCGGTCGGGGCTATTTGAAGGGAAGCCGCCTCTACGTTGCCGCCGAAGGCGACTTTAAGCTTCGCGCTGGGAGAGTCGGCTTCGATTCGCGCACCATCGAAGCGCTGGATATTCGACTCGGCGCCTACCGAAAAGAAAGCGTCGCCTTGGAACCTTCGGCGCCGCCCCTTGCCGCTGCGTCCTTGGCTGATGCTGGCACGCTCCTGAACTGGAAGGAATCGGAAGCCTTCCACCGGTCCGACGCTCGGTACCGATCCGCCCTTGGGCGCTTCGTGGCGAGCGTTCCCTTGACGGCCATCGCATTGGGCGTTTTCTTCTCCTCCAGCGAGGCTTACGCGAGGGGGGCCGTGAGCGATGCGGCATATTACGCGAGCGGAGCCGGCGCCGCGATCGCTGCCGGCTTGAGCCTGGGATTCCTGATTGACTGTGCGGCGGGACTCGTCAATGTCATAAACGCGTCAAAGTGAGTATAAAAATCTTGTCCGTGATGGAGCTGATGTATGGGTTTTGCCGATAAGATCAAGGCTTTTTTCAAGCGATCCGCGCTCGACAGCGCGATTTTTGAAGATCTGACCGACCTCCTCGTCGAAGGAGATCTCGGGGCCGCGTTGTCGTATGAAATAGTAGACAAGCTAAAGGAAGTTTGCCGGAAAGACAAAGTATCCGACCTTGCGACGGCGCAGAAAGCGCTTAAGGAAATCCTCGCATCATACATGTTGCACAAGGAGTTCACGCTTGATCCGACGCGGCTCAACGTGGTCCTCCTCCTCGGCGTCAACGGCGTCGGAAAGACGACATCCTGCGCCAAGCTCGCCGTTTGGGCGCGCGAGCAAGGCATGCAGAACATCGTGCTCGCGGCCGGCGACACTTTCCGCGCGGCCGCGGTGAACCAGCTCAAAATCCATGGCGAGCGCATAGGCGTGAGAGTCGTGGCCCAACATCAGGGGGCCGATGCCGCAGCGGTGCTCTGGGACAGCATCGACGCCGCCGGCGCGAACAAGCCGGGCCTCGTCATCGCCGATACCGCCGGCAGAATGCATACGAGGCAGGACCTGCTCAAGGAACTGGAGAAGATGGACCGCATCATCTCCCAGCGCGCAATCGGCGCCGCCTACAGCAAACTCCTCGTCCTCGATTCGACCACAGGGCAGAATGGGATGCGGCAGGCGGAGACCTTCCACGGGGCGGTGCATATCGATGGAGTCATCCTGACAAAGCATGATTCCACCGCCAAGGGAGGCATGGTCATGAGCCTCGCGCGGCAGTTCGGGCTCGCCACGCTCTTCGTGGGCACCGGCGAGGGATATAAGGATTTCGCACCCTTTTCATCAGAGCGTTTTCTTGACGAATTCATAGGACAATAAGGCATTGACCGCACAATCCCTGCTGTTCGCCGCTTTCCGCTGGGGCTTCTCGAGCCGAAGGCGAATGTCGCTGAGCGCGATGATACTCGCGAGCGCCGGCATCGCGGCGGGCGTGACGGCGCTCATCGTCGTGCTCGGCGTAATGGGCGGTCTCCAGCAGGGATACATCGATTCCATACTCGAGATTTCCAGCTTTCACCTCCGGGTTACCCTTGAGAAGGAGTGTCCCCCGGAAACCCTTCAGGCGATTCGCTCCCTACCCGGAGTCTCCTCGGCGCTCCCTTTCAAGGAATCGCATCTGCTCGCGACCGGCCCGTCGGGATCGACGCTCACCTTGAACGTCCGGGCGCTGCCCATGGGCTCGGAAATTTATGATCCCTCACTGGTGGCGGCCCTTGGTTTTCCAAAAGAATCACCCCTGCCGCGGCGCAACGCGCTTATTCTCGGAAAGGAAGCCGCTGCTTATCTGGGCGTCGATCCGGGAGGAGAGGTGGAAATCCTCGGCATGAGCCAAAATGCCGAGGAAGGAGTCGTGCCGGTCAAGGCGCGCATGCGCACCGGCCCAAGCTTCAGCTCCGGCTACTACGAATTCGACTCCGGGCTCGGTTTTGTTGACCTCGAAGCCGATTCTCCGCTCAAGGGCGCGTTTTCATCAGCCGCTCCAACGATTGGGATCAAGCTGAAAGACAGGTTCGCCGACTACCGCGCCGCCGCGGCCATCGCCAAGCTCTTGCCGGCGGGCGCCGAGATTCTGTCGTGGCGCGACTACAACAGGAGTTTCTTCGGCGCCCTCCGAACGGAAAAGACCATGATGATGCTGCTGATAAGCCTTATCTTCATCGTGGTGGGAATCAACATCTTTCACGCCATGCGGCGCGTCATCGCTTCGAAGATGGCCGACATAGCCGTGCTCAAGGCATGCGGAGCCACGGACAGGGACATCCGCCTCATCTTCGTCGCGGAAGGGTTGACGGTCGGATTGGCGGGCGCCACGATCGGCGCCGCGTTGGGGCTCGTTTTATGCGCGAACATCAATGCGATACTCGAAATCCTGGCCGGAGCGATGCGGGCGATAGCCGCGGGGCTTGCCTCGCTGGGGCTCGGCTCCGGCGCCGGCGACTACCGGCTCTTCTCGCCGTCGTATTTCTATATCGATAAAATTCCAGTGTCCATTTCAACGCCGGAACTTCTATTCATAACCGCCACCGCCGTCGCCTCGACGGTCCTCGCCGCCTTCTCAGCGGCTTCCAAGGTTTCGGAGGCCAAGCCTTCGGAGGTATTCAGAAATGAGTAATGTGATCCAGGGCGCCGCAGTCAGTTGCTCCGGCTTGGTGAAGAACTTCGAAAGCCAGGCCGAAACGCTGCATGTCCTCCAGGGTATCGACCTCGAGCTGCCGCCCGCCTCCTCTTGCTCGATCATGGGCGCGAGCGGTTCGGGCAAGAGCACGCTGCTTTCGATCATCGGAGCGCTCGAACGCTTCGATGCCGGCGAGGTGACGGTCGGGGGCTACAAGCTCCATGAACTGCCTGAAAAGGGGCTGCCTGCGTTCAGAAGCGGGGTAGTGGGGTTCGTCTTCCAGTTCCATTACCTGCTCAAAGACTTCACCGCGCTCGAGAATGTCGCCCTTCCTGCATATATGGCAGGCGTGCCGCGCGCGGAAGCTTGGGCGAGGGCGGAGGCCCTCCTCTCCAAGGTCGGCCTGGCGGACCGCAAGGATCATTACCCTTCGGAACTTTCGGGCGGCGAGCGTCAGCGCGCGGCCATCGCGAGGGCGCTCGTCAACAAGCCCAAGGTGATACTCGCCGACGAGCCGACGGGCAATCTCGACGCGGCCAACGCCGCGGTGATCCGCGAACTTATGTTCGGCCTTCCCGGCCTATCCGGGGCAGCCGTGATCCTCGCAACCCACGACCGAGACATGGCCGATGCCGCCGACTATCGATTCCACCTCGCCGAGGGAAGGCTCTGCCCGCTATGAGGATCGGCCCGCCTCTCTTTATCGCGGCGCGCTGCCTCCTCGGCAGGCCCAAACGCAGGGGCGGCGGAAACCTTGCGCGCACTGGTCCTTCCGGAGGAATGGGGGGGGCGATCCTTGGCATAGGAATCAGCCTCATCCCCCTTATCCTCGTGCTCATCGTCTCCGATGGCATGATCGAGGGCATCACGAGCCGCTACATGGAGACGAAAACCTTCCATCTGCAAGTCGCCGCGCCCGATTTTCTGGCGAGGAGCGAAGCTCAGAAGGGAATCGATGCCCTGCGGAAGACCAAAGGCGTCTCCGCGGCTTGGTTTGAAAAAGACGGCAGCGGCGTCGCGGTTTCAGCCAAGGCCAGCAGCGCGATCGCCATGCGCTCGATCGAACCCTCTTTCTTCGCGGATCCCGGCACGGCGAACTATCTGCGCCTCGCCTCCGGAAGGATGGTCCCCGAAGGCAGGAGGGAAATCGTGCTTGGAACCGCGCTCGCCCAGACGCTCAAGGTCAAGCCGGGGGACATGATCACGGTGATCACGCCGAGCTATCAAGCGCCAGGCGAGGAGAGCGGGGGCGGCGGCTCCAGCCAGCAGAAATCCTCCGCCGCCCAGGCGTATGCGGGGTCAGACCTCGCGGCTTTTTCGCCAAAGCTGACTTTTTTCAGGATCGTCGGCACGGTGAGCGCCGGCTATCGCGATCTCGACGGCCTCTGGGCGTTCATCAGCCCCGAGGCGGGCGAAAGCCTCCTCGCCTATCCGTCGGCGTCGTCATTCTTCGGCGTCAAGACGGCCGCCCCTTTCTCAAATAGCCTCGGAAGCGTAAAGGAGGCGGCTGCTGCATCGCTGTCTCCGCTGTATCCGGAATGGTTCGATCCCTATCTCGCGCGCACTTGGCCCGAGATAGAGCGCAGCCTCTACCGATCCTTCGGCACGACGAAGTCCATGCTTCTCTTCATCATGGGCATCGCGCTCCTCGTCGCCGCGATAAACCTCGGCTCATCGCTTTCCACCTTCGTGGTTGAACGCTCGATGGATATCGCGATCCTGCGCAGCGCCGGCGCGACCGACGCGACCATACGCGGGATATTCGCCGGAGCCGGCCTGATAACAGGAGGCTTAGGGACCTTGCTCGGCGTGGGGGTCGGAGTCTCCCTTGCATTGAATGTCAACGGACTGATCGCGGCGCTCGAATGGCTCATCAATCTCGTCGACGCCGGCCTCGCCTTTATCGGCGGCCAGTCCTCGGTTCCCCTCAGGCTGCTGGACCCCGGCTACTACCTTGAGCGCATTCCGGTGGCGATAAACGTTGGCCAGGTCGCGCTGGTCGCCGGATTGAGCATAGCGCTGAGCGCCGTCGCCTCCCTGATCCCCGCCTACAAAGCTTCGCGGATATCCGTGCAGGAACTCATCAGAAAAAGCTGAGCCCATAGCCTGAAAGCCGATGCGCTTTCCTATCATTTTTTCGAAGCGTATGGTATGATTTGCCTCGTATTATTCGTGGAGGATTACAATGGGAAGAAAAGCGGGCGGGCGTTCGGCTGAAATTATCGCCGAGCAGGTTGAGGGTCTGGACATCGATCTCGACGCAGGAAATTCCGGAACGAAAGCGGGCAAGTCAGGAGAGAATGCCGAAAAGCAGAAAGCCCTCGAGGCCGCTCGGCTTCAGATTGAAAAGCAGTTCGGGCAAGGCTCGCTGATGAAGCTCGGCGCGCACCAGAGCGCGCAGGGCATTGAGTCTATTCCCTCGGGCTCGATCCTTCTCGACGAAGCCTTGGGCATCGGCGGCTATCCCCGCGGCAGGATAATCGAGATCTACGGTCCCGAATCCTCGGGCAAGACGACTTTGGCACTCCACGCCATAGCCGAAGCTCAGAAGAAGGGCGGCATCGCCGCCTTCATCGACGCCGAGCACGCCCTCGATCCCGTCTACGCGCGCAACCTCGGCGTCGACATCGACGAGCTTTGGGTTTCCCAGCCCGACAACGGGGAGCAGGCGCTCGACATCGCCGAGTCCCTGATCCGCTCCGGCGCCGTCGACGTCATCGTCGTCGACTCCGTGGCCGCGCTGACTCCCCAGGCGGAGATTGAAGGCGAGATGGGCGACGCGCATGTCGGCCTCCAGGCGCGGCTCATGAGCCAGGCCCTGCGCAAGCTCGCCGGAACCCTGTCCAAGAGCAAGACAATCCTCATTTTCATCAACCAGATTCGCATGAAGATCGGCATCATGTTCGGAAACCCCGAGACGACGACGGGAGGCAACGCCCTCAAGTTCTACGCATCCGTCCGCCTCGAAGTCCGAAAAATCGAGACCATTGAGAAGGGCGACGAAGACGCCACCGGCAACAGGGTTCGCGTAAAGGTAGTCAAGAACAAAGTGGCGCCGCCTTTCAGGCGAGCCGAGCTCGACATCATTTTCGGCAAGGGAATCTCCTGGTCGGCCTCGCTCCTCGACGCCGCAGTAAAGTACTCCATCATCGACAAGAGGGGCGCCTGGTTCACCATGGGCGAAGAGAAGGTGGGGCAGGGCAGGGAGAACGCCAAGCTCTACCTCGAGCAGAACCCCGAAACGGCCGCCAAGGTGGAGGCTATCGTCCGAGAAAAGATTTTCCAGAAATCGGCATCGCAGTCGGCGGCCGCCTCGGGCAGCGCCGCGTCGCCCGCAGGAACAGCCGCCGCGGCAGCGGCCGTCGTCGACGCCCGCAAGGCTTCAGCGGCAACCGATGGCGCCGGCGTGATCAGCGCCGACGACCTGTTCTAGGCAAGGCTGGCGGGAGGCTCATGGAGAAGGTCTGGCTGGGCATAGGCTCCAATCTCGGCGATAGCGAGGCGCTCGTTCGTGAGGCGGCCGCGAGGCTTTCGGCGTCAATAAGCGATCTCCGCGTATCCGGGTTCTGGCGCTCCAAGGCGCGGTACGTCGAGGATCAGCCCGATTTCCTCAACGCGGTCGCCGCGGGGAGTACGAGCCTAAGCCCTCGCGAGCTGCTCTCCGCAGTCAACGCCATCGAGGCATCGCTGGGTCGCGACCGATCGGCGGTCGTGGCGAAGGGCGCGCGGACGATGGATATCGATATCCTCCTCTATGGGGCCGCGATCATCGCCGAGCCCGATCTCATCATACCGCACCCGGGAATGCGCGAGCGAAAGTTCGTCCTCCTGCCGCTTCTAGAGCTTGATCCGGACCTGGCGGACCCAGTGAGCGGAAGGCCTTTTCGGGAATTTCTCGCGGAGCTTCCGCCCCAGGGGATTTACCCGGCATGGACCTGCCGATATGATGCGGTATATCCGTGATGAACAGTACCCCAGACAACGAAATCGCGCTCGCCGACGACAACGCGGCGCAGGCCGAAACCAGCATCGCCCTTGCGGCTGACACCCTGTCCGCTCCCGAATCGGCCGGAACGCGCCGGAGTTTCAAGCTCAAGGATTTCGAAGGCCCGCTCGATCTCCTCCTCTTTCTCATCAAACGCAACGATATGAATATTTACGATATCCATATCGCGTCGATCACCGAACAATACCTCGAATGCCTGCACAGCGAGGAGGGCGTCGATCTCGACGAACTCTCCGAATTCTACAACCTCGCGGCAACCCTCCTCCTCATCAAGTCGCGCATGCTCATGCCGTCGGGGGACGATGACGATGAGGACTTCGACGACCCTCGGCAAAGCCTCATTGAAAAGCTTATAGAGTACCAGAAGTACAAGAAGCTTTCCGGACTCATGGAGCAGCGCGAGATGGAGGTCGAGTGGACGCTCGAGCGTTCCTGCATGCAGCGTACGCTGCCGTTCCCTGAGGAGCCCGACGACGGGTCGCTCTGGGTCGATCTCGACGTTTGGGATCTTCTTCGCACGTTCTCATCTCTCGTCAACAACGTCAACGCCGAGCGCATCATCGACATGTACGAGGAAGTCACGATAAATGAGAAGGTTGCCCTCATGGGAGAGCTGCTCGCGAAGAAAGGGCATTTCTCCTTCATCGAGTTGATAACGCGCCCCCGGTCCGCGCTCGATCTGGCCTGCGCCTTCCTCGCCATGCTCGAATCCGTGAAGAATAAGCTGATTCGCATCAAGCAGCATCGACTTTTCGGGGATATCCAGATATTCCCCTATACGAACGAGGTTTCCAATGGACAAAACGCCTGAGATCGATGCTTCGATTATCGGAGCCATCCTATTTCTTGAAAGCGAGCCGGTCTCCGAAGCCTACCTGGCGAAGACTTCGGGCCTCTCCGAGGAGGACGCGGCAGCCGCTCTCCAGCGGCTCTGCGCCGAATACGAGTCGCCCGTGCACGGCTTCGCTCCGATCAAGTCGGGCGGCGGTTGGATACTCGCTCCCAAAGTAGAACTATGGGAAGAGCTCAAGGATCACTACGGCAAGAAAAATGAAGCGAAGCTCTCGCGCGCGGCAATGGAAACACTGTCGATCATCGCCTACTCGCAGCCCATCACCAGGGCGGAGATCGAGGCGATACGCGGAGTTTCGGCGGACGGCATGATCCGTTTCCTCATGTCGAGAGACTTTATCCAGGAGGCCGGCAAGCGCGATGTTCCCGGCAAGCCGATGCAATATGGCACTACCCAGGAATTTCTCAAGTACTTCAAGCTTGGCTCCCTTTCCGATCTGCCCAAGCTCGGCGAGATCGAGCGCAACCGGTTCGATGCCGCCGAGGGAGAGCAGGGATGAACGCTCCCAAGGAGAAAACGAGGCTGCAGGCCTACCTCGCCAAGTGCGGGATCGGCTCGCGCCGCGCCTGCGAGGGCATCGTCGCCGCGGGGCGGGTTACGGTAAACGGCCTTCGGGCAAAGCTGGGCGACAGCGCCCTGGCCGGCGACGAAGTCCGCCTCGACGGCCGCATAATCCGCCCGCAGGAGCGGATGCGCTATATAATCTTGAACAAGCCGGCAGGATTCGTTTCCTCGATGGCGGACGAGCGGGATAGGCCGGTGGCCGTCTCCCTGCTCGGTTCCGACGTGGAGGAACGCGTCTACAATGTCGGACGCCTCGATCAGTGGTCCTCAGGCCTTCTCCTTTTCACCAACGATGGCGACCTCGCCGCCGTGCTTGGCCATCCGAGCGGCGAAATCGACAAGGAATACGCCATTGAGACCGATTTGCCCATTCCTTCAGGATTGCGCGATAAATTCGAGGCGGGCGTCGAGGTCGAAGGGACGATCTACAAGGCGCGAAGCGTGCGCGTCGATTCAGAGCGAACGATGCGCGTCGTCATTATCGAGGGCAAGAATCGGGAAATCAGGCGGGTGCTCGAGCACTTCGGCCTGCGCGCGCTCTCGCTCAGGCGCGAGCGGATCGGCCCGCTTGAGCTCGGCGATCTCGCCGAGGGGGCTCACCGCGAACTCTCGCCCGAAGAAGTTGCGGCGCTGAGGGCATACTCGCCCAAAGCGCGCGGTGAGGTCGGGCGGGGGAGGGCGCAATGATCGTCGCGCTGGATGGCCCCGCGGGATGCGGCAAGTCGACGATCGCCAAGCTCCTGTCCGAGCGGCTCGGTTTTCTCTACATCAATTCTGGCAATCTCTATAGGGCGATCGCCTTTCGCTCGATCCAGCGGGGCGTCCCGCTCGAGGATACTGAAGCCCTCGTTCGCTGCGCCGCCGAAGCTTCCATGGACTGCGATGCCGATGGCGGGATTCTGCTCGACGGTATCAAGCGATCTTCCGAACTGAGGACCGCCGAGGTGGATGCCATCGTCGCCCAGGTATCCGCCGTGCCGAGGATCAGGTTCATCGTCAATGACGTAGTTCGCCGCATCGCCTCCAGCCGCGACGCGATCGTCGAGGGGCGCGACATGACGACGGTGGTATTCCCCGATGCGGAGGCCAAGTTCTTTATCGATGCCTCCGTCGAGGAGAGGGCGAAGCGCCGCTTCAAGCAGGGCAGTTCCCGCCTTTCGTACGAAGCGATCCTGGAAAACATTCGAATGCGCGACGCCATCGATCGCGGGAAAGCTTTCGGCGCGTTGAAAATTGCCGAAGACGCTCTGTATTTGGATACATCCGGCTTGACCATAGAGCAGGTTTATGAGAAAGTATACAGTAAAATTCTACATTCAAGGGAAGAACATGGAGAATAAGGAAGTGGAAATGGACGCCGCCGCTCCCGCCCGCGACGAATTCCAGACACAATTGCAGGAGCAGTACCTCAAGAGTTTTGAGGGGCTGGAGGAGGGAGATCTCATCGACGGTAAAGTCGTCCAGATCGCTGGCGATTTCGTGTTCGTCGATGTCGGCTACAAATCCGAAGGCAAGATTCCCGTGATTGAGTTCGGCGACACGCCCCCCGCGGTCGGCGACGATGTCAAAGTGATTCTTGTCAAGAAGGAAACCCATTCCGGCGAAGTGATCGTATCCAAGAAGCGCGCCGAGGAAAAGGTTTTCTGGAAAGCGATAGCCAATGCCTTCAAAGAACATCAGCCCGTCGACGGGTCGATTGAGAAGGAAGTAAAGGGCGGCTTCGAAGCCGACCTGGGCCATGGACTGAAGGGATTCCTCCCCTCGTCGAAGGCCGACATCCAGAGAGTCGAGAACGGCGAAGAGCTCGTAGGGCTCAAGAGCAAGTTCTATCTCGAGCGGCTCTATTCTGAAAAGAAAATCAACATTATCCTCAATCGCCGCAAGTGGCTCGAGGAAGATATCGATAAGCGCCGCGAGGCGTTCTTCCAGACCGTTCAGATCGGCGACACCGTCAAGGGCGTGGTGAAGAGCTTCACCAGCTTCGGCGCCTTCATCGATCTCGGCGGCTTCGACGGCCTCCTCCACATCAACGACATGAGCTGGGGCCACGTAACCAGGCCCAAGGACTACGTCCGCAAGGGACAGGAAATCGAGCTCAAGGTCATCCGCCTCGAGCCCGAGGAAAAGCGCATCAACCTTTCGTTGAAGCACTTTAGCCAGGATCCCTGGTTCACCTTCGAGGAAAAGTACCATGTCAACGATGTCGTCAAGGGTAAGGTGACCAAACTCACCGACTACGGCGCCTTCATCGAGCTCGAGGAAGGCATCGAAGGCCTCGCCCATATCTCCGAGTTCTCGTGGGTCAAGAAAGTCCACAAGCCCGAAGATATGCTCAAGCCCGGAGACCTCGTCGACTGCATGATTCTCGGCTACGACATCCAGGCCGGCAAGGTTTCACTCGGCCTCAAGCAGGTTCAGGTTAATCCCTGGGACAGCATCAATGACAACTACCCGATCGGGATGAGGCTTACGCGCAAGATCGTCAAGGTCACCAACGCGGGCGCCTTCATCGAGCTCGAGGAAGGCATCGACGGCTTCCTGCACGTGGACGATCTCTCATGGACTTCCAGAGTCAAGAATCCGGCTTCCGTTCTCAAGGAAGGCGAGGAAATCGAAGTTGTCGTCATCGAGAGCAGCCCCGAGGAGCGCAATGTGCGCCTCGGCGTGAAGCAGCTTTCCGAGGACCCCTGGAGATCCTTCGCCCACGCCTTCAGGCCTGGCTCGATCGTCGAGGGAACCGTCTCCAACGTGACCGACTTCGGCGTTTTCGTCAAAGTCCAGGGCGATATCGATGGCCTCGTGAAGAAGCAGGATCTGACGAACGACAGGGACGTCTCCTGGGATGACGCGCTGAAAACCTACTCCGTCGGCATGCCGGTAAAGGCTGTCGTCATCGACCTTAACCCCGAAAGGCAGAAGCTTGGCCTTTCGATCCGCGATCTCGTCCAGCGCCAGCAGCGCGAGGAGATTTCCAAGTTCATTCAGAACGAGGAAGCGGATGCCGGATATACGATCGGAGATTTGCTCAAAGAGCGCGATACAAAGAAAAACTCTTGATCGATCACCCGTGATCGATCGGGAAAAGACAAAAGCGATGGTGGGGACGATAGACCAGGCAAGGTTTGAACTTCTTCTTGAAGTTTGCGCGCTGATAAATTCAAACTACGCCGACGCTTCCGTCCTCATGTCGCAAGTGATCGAATCATCGGCAAGGCTCGTCGGCGCTGAAGCGGCGAGCCTTATTTTATTGGATCCCGTAGCCAACAAGCTTCGCTTCGAAATCGCCACCGGACCGCGCGGGAATCGACTCTCCGGCCGCACTATTGATCCCGATCAAGGGATCATCGGATGGGTGGCGCAGCACGGCCAATCGCTCATCATCAATGATCCGGGCAGCGATGAACGCTTCTCCCCCGCAGTCGCCCAGGATATCGACTTTCCGGCGAAATCAATCCTCGCCGTACCCATGAAAGTGAAGGGAACGCTGGTGGGCGTCATCGAGGTCGTCAACAAGAAAAAGGGACGATATTTCCTCGAGGAAGACCTCCGATGGCTCGAAATTTTCGCGCTGCAGGCCTCAATCGCGGTTGAGAACGCCCGCTACCTGGAAAAAACTTCGATCGAGCTTTCCTACCTCGCGGAAAAGGCGAACGCCGGCGAAGGTTGGCACACGTTCATCCACGCCTCGCAGGCGATTGCCGAAAAGCTCGATCTCGTGGACCGCATCGCTCCGAGCGAGGCCTCGGTGCTCATCCTGGGCGAGAGCGGCGTCGGCAAGGAACTCTTCGCTGAGCGGCTCCATCGCGGTTCACGCCGCGCCGACAAGCCTTTCGTCCGCGTCAATTGCGCCGCGCTCCCCGAAAATCTTCTCGAAAGCGAGCTCTTCGGCCATGTGAAAGGCGCTTTTACCGATGCCTACCAGGATAGGGCGGGGCGCTTTGAAGTGGCCAACGGCGGCACCATCTTCCTCGACGAGATCGCGGAGATGCCGCTCAGGCTCCAATCCAAGCTTCTGCGTGTTTTGCAGCAGAAGACCTTCGAGAAAGTCGGCTCGTCCGAGACGAAGTCCGTCGATGTCCGCATCGTCGCCGCGACGAATCGCGATCTCGCGGCGATGGTGGATCGGCAGGAATTCCGTTCCGATCTCTATTACCGGCTCAACGTGCTGCCTCTGTATATTCCACCACTCAGGGAACGCAAGGAAGACATACCTCCGCTCGCCGCTCATTTCTTAAAACGCGCCGCCAGGGAGACGAACAAGCAGCTGTCTGGATTCTCGGACAGCGCCGTGGAGGCGATGCTCTCTTATGCGTGGCCGGGCAACGTCAGGGAACTCGAAAACGCCGTCGAACGCGCTGCCGTGATGACCAGGCACCATGTCATAACCGCGGGAGACCTGATGATCGGCGGCCGGAGCGAGGATGTCGATGAATTCCGCGGCAAGGATCTTAAGGACGCTATAAACGTTTTCAAGGCGCACTTCATCACCAAGGCGCTTGAGCTGCATGGCTGGAACCAAACCGAGACCGCAAAGGCTCTTAAGATCCAGCGTACCTACTTATCAAGATTGATCAAATCACTTAGAATCGTACAACCTAAGGAGTGAGCTGTGGAGACCAAAGCCAAGAAAGCGCAGCCGGAAAAGGCCGAGCAGAAAGAATTCATCGAAAAACTTTCCGGTTTCATAAGCAAGCATAGAACGATATTCCTTTCAGTCGCGGGCGCGGTCATTGGTTTGATCGTTATTGTCGGCGTCTATTCCCTCGTAAGCAGCTCGACTCTCGACAAGTCTTCCCGCGCGATGGAAGAAGTCCGCACGAAGATAGCGACCTGGAATAATGAATCCGAGGAAGCTAAGAAGACAGAGCTTGAAAACGGTATCATGACCGATCTCGACTCGATCGCCAAAAAGTGGCCGAGGAGCTTCGCCGCCCAGCAGGCGCTTTTCACCAAGGGCAGCTTTTACTCCTATAAAAAAGATTGGGCGAATTCCGAGACTGCCAGCCTCGACGCATCGAAGAAGCTTCCGAAGACTTACCTGGCGCCTTTGGCGTTGGAGAACGCGGCGGTAGCGGCAGAGGAGCAGGGGAAAGCCGACGTCGCGATGGGGTACTACAACAAGATCATCGCTGATTACCAAGAGGATACTCCGAATCTGGCCCATGCCTACTTCTCCGTAGCCAGGCTCCTGGAAGCGAAATCCGATTGGAAGGGCGCCTTGGAGAACTACAACAAGCTCGTCGCGAATTTCGCCGACTCCGACTGGACGAAGCTGGCGAAGGACCGAATTATCTATCTCAAGTCGCAGGGCTACGATAAGTAACATTTCGTCCATTCGGATGGTTTACAATAGGGCAGGCTCTTCAATCCAGCGCGGGCGCGCGGATAGAATTCAGGGCCTGCCTTATTGGTTTTTTATGCGGCCAGTCGGAATAGGATTGTATGATGATCAAGCTTGTTCGACATAGATCCATCTCCATAATTCTGTCGACTGTCACATTTTGCCTTCTTATTGCCTCTTGCGGACTTCCCACGGTGACGTACTTGTATCCCCCAGTATCTTTTTCTGTCGACAACTCTGGAATCGGAGTCAAGAATGACAGCAATAACCATGATGATTCAGAGGGAAGCGCACAGACCTATAGGGGAATCGAGATTTATTACCGCGTCTTCAGTTCAGCGGCCACGGCTGCCTCGGTGATCGATTCGCTCAATGCAATCGCTTCAAGTTATAGCGATGAGCCGGATACATTTATCAGCGCCGCCACGGGGACTTCATATAAATTTTCCAGACTGCGCAATACGTATTCGAGCACAACGCCATTGATCCCGATCGACGCCAGCGACGAAAGCCAATATTACCTGTCTTTCTCCAGATCGTCGGATTGGACATTGACCAATGAAAACGGAGTTGCGCTGACGGATACAGACGGCAACGACATATCGCGGATAACCCGGACTCTCGACAGCAATCCCAATGCTTCGTCACTGAGTTTTTTCGAGAAGGATTTCAATGTTGGAACCGCTTCTTCCGACTATGATTTCGCAGGCTCTGTCAGCACGACATCGAGCGATACGGTCTACATTGTCTTCTTTGCCGTATCCTACGGCATCGACCAGAATACGGTGGGGCAGACCGTATATAGCGCGCCCTATATCGCATCGAGTTACGCGGCATATTGAACTTGGGTTGTCCGACTTTTCCTGGAAACTTCACATTATCAGCTTCGTATAATGTATATTCTGTCGATTGTTGCGTCGCAGCCATTTCGCTGTGCCAATAGCACCTTCTATTTGCCAGCTTATAGTACTGAACTAAGCCTCACTACCGATCCAGTATCATTCACGGCAAGGCAAGCGGTTCGCGTTACCGTACAGCGGGAAAGCGGTTTCTCTTCACACAGCGCCGCCGCCAACAGGCGCAGTATGTTTCTATCTCCGCCGTGCGCATCGTTGAGCGTGATCGTAATAGCGAGATCTTTTTCATCCGAATGGATAGTTTCATTGGACATTGCGCATGCGAGCGAATTTCTCGCCTGGCAGAAATCCGATGGCGAATTGAAGATGATGTTGTAGCTTGAGCCCCAATAATGCGAACCTATCGTATGCTTTCCCTCGACGCGGCGCCTGCCTATCCGGCACGATTCAACTCGAATGCCTCGCGGCACGCAGCGGTTGAATGCCTCGATAAAAGCATGCTCATCAATGAATTCGATGCCCATCTGGAGCCATACCGCGAGAAGGTCTTCGCCTGACTGAAGTCCCAGCGCCAGCGGCTGCGTCAACTCCATGCGCGGCAAGGGATTGAAGCCCCCGGTGAACTGAACCGGGAGCCCTAGGATGGCGAAGGCCCGTTCGAATATTCCAGATATTGCATGCAGTGGATAAAACGCGGCTTCATCCTTTTTCGAGAATGAAATGACAAAGCGCCGCGCTTCCTCGGCGGGCAAAGTTTGAAGTATTTGAAAGCCTTTTTCACCGATGCCGAGGCGATTCTCTTCGATTACGCCAGGTTCCTCGGCGACGCGTCCGTTATCAGCTTTATTCTCGCGTCCGGTCACGATCCTGAATCGATCGTTGCAGGAACCGCAGGGATGATCGCATTCCTCTTCGCAGGCCGACGTCATCTCCGAGGCGCGGGAGTGTTCATTTTCATCGTCGAAATAGCTTTTTGCCACGAAGAGATGAATGTCGTCCCACGGCAGGCTTGAATCATCGGCGCTCCCGGAAAGATATTCCTCTCGGGGATCGAAACCTCGGCTAAGCTTCGCCTCCTCGAATACCGATTCCCAGATGCTGCGGTCGAAATATTCGTCCCAGGCATCGAGGCGCGCTCCTCTCTTATAGGCTGAAAGTATCAGCTCCCCTACCCTGCCGTCACCCCGGGAAAGAATCCCTTCGAGCGTCGAGGTGAAAGGCGCGTGGTACGATATCGATATGAACTTGTATGGACGCAGCTCGTTCTTGATGTAGCGGATGGCGTCGAGGGCGTCGGCCTCGCTTATTTGCGGTTCGCGCTGGTAGGGGGTATGGGGTTTCGGCACGAAGGTCCCGACGTTGACGTTGAGCGCTATCCGTTCTACCGCCGCGATTTTGCGGAGGAAATCGACGATAGCCACCGCCTCCCCTCGCCCCCTGCCAGGCACGGGCAGGCCTATCATGAAATAGAACTTCGCGGACTTGAAGCCGAATTGCTTGGCTTCCTTGAGTATGGCAGCTATCTTGTCGAAGCTCACGGACTTGTTGATGGAGCCCTGCCAGGACTCGATGGGAGTCTCTACCGCGAAGGTAAGCCCGGACTTTCGGACTTCGGAGAGTTCCGCCAGGAGCGGGAGGGTGAAAGAATCAACTTTTAGGCTCGGGAGCTGAAAGGAGACGAAATGGTCTTTCCAGGCTGCGTTGAGCCTTCGGAAAAGCCCGACGATGTCGGGATAGTCTCCGCTCGAGAGCGAGGAGAGGGTAATTTCCCGGTAGCCCGCCTGTTCGACAAGGCTTTTCACTTCTCGCTCGATATTGTCGATAGGCTTCGCGCGTTGAGGACGGTAATAATACCCAGCATGGCAGAAACGGCAGCCGTTCGGACAGCCGCGCATGATTTCCACCGTACCGTGGCTCTGAACGGTCTGGAGCACAGGCACGGGAAATGCGGTCGAGGAAGCGGACTCGGGGAACCCGGAGAAAACGGCGCGCCATGCTTGCTTGCTGCCGCCGGCTGAGTTCCCGGCCATCCAGACTGCCTTGGATTCCCGAAGCCGGGAGAGCATCGCAGCGCGGCTTCCCCCGCTTTTTTTGATCGCGGCAAGGTCGGCGAGAATATCGAAGAACTCGGCTTCCGCTTCTCCTATGAAGACCGCGTCCAAGAAGGCGCCGAAGGGATGCGGATTCGTGGAAACTGGACCGCCGGCGATAACGATGGGATCGCCCTCTCCTCGGTCGGCGCCGCGCAGGGGGATGCGGCCGGTCTCGAGTACCGTGAACATGTTCGTCGCCAGCAGCTCGTAGCCGATTGAAAAGCCGACAATGTCGCAGCTTGACAACGGATAGCCGCTTTCCAGCGTATAGAGGGGAACGTCGCGCCGCCGGAGCAGGGCCTCGAAATCGGGCGCCGGCGCAAAGACACGTTCGCATCGAACCGAGGGGCAGCGTCGCGCAATCTCGTTATACAGGATGCGGATGGCGTTGTTCGACATGCCGATCTCATAGAGGTCGGGAAAGCAGAGTGCCATGCGAAGACGGCCGTCTTCCGCCTCAGCCGGCGGCAGGGAGCCCAATTCTCCTCCCAAATATCGAGCGGGCTTGGTTACGGCGTAGAGTTCCGCGCCAAAGGTTTTTATCGGGTCGATTCGTTCAGTCTTTTTCACATCCTGTACCTTCGGGCCGAAATTCCCAATAAGAAGCCGATGCTTATCATAGCGGCCCAGAGGGAAGATCCACCATAAGAGATAAAATAGAGGGGTATCCCGGTAATCGGCATGATGCCGATCGCCATGCCCACGTTGATCATAAAGTGAAAGAAGAACATGCCGAAAAATCCGCTGCAGACAAGCATCGAATAGCGATCCTTCGTGGTTTCCATGATCGTGACGATGCGCGAGAATAGAGCGGCGAAGAGCGCGATCAGAACGACGCTGCCGATAAGTCCCCACTCCTCGGCGATGATCGAGAAGATGAAATCGGTGCTTTGCTGGGGTATGAACCGCGCGTGACTCTGCGTTCCCTGCAGATACCCTTTGCCCGCGACGCCGCCCGAGCCGATGGCGGTAACCGCCTGTATGATGTTCCATCCGGCTCCCTGCGGGTCGACGTTGGGATTGAGGAACACCATGAGGCGCATGATTTGGTATTCCTTCAGCACCTTGTTCGCCGCGGAGGCAAGGATGATGGCTGAGCAAACGATGGAGAGGACGTATCCTATCCAAAAGTAGTATTTCTTCTTGAATCTAAACCAGCCGAACGCCGAAAGGCATAGAACGATGAAGAAGAAGCCTGTGATCAGCAGGACAAGGGTCTTCTTCTGGAAGAAGAGCTCGATGACGTTGCCGGAGGCGAAGAAATACTTTCCAGCCATGGGCAGAATCAGGAAACCAAAGGTAACGAAAACCGAAAGGACGATGAAAAGCGTGTATCGGCTATCGACCTTGCCCATATAGAGCATCGCGACGAGAATCGGAAAGAACACCAGCGCGGAGCCAAAGTCCGGCTGCGACAGAATTAGCAGAACTGGCAAGCCAATAATGACGCCCGAGAATATCAGGCGCTTGAAGCTGCTGCTCTGCTCGGAACCGTCCAAGTACCGGGCGAGGAAAAGGATCGTCGCGACTTTCGCGAATTCGGAAGGCTGTATGCCGTATTCGCCGATTCCGATCCATGACCGCGCGCCGTTGACGACTCGACCCGCGAATCGGGTGAACAACAACACCAGGAGTATCGCGACATACGAAAAAAAGGTGTAATCCTTGAGGCGGGAGATGTCGAGGCTCAATGCGATGATGCCGAGAAGCACGCCAGTCGCCGCCCAAATCAGCTGCTTGACGTATTCGCTCGAGAAGCGGACACCCTCGGCATCGATGCCGGCTGAGGCTATCGAGAATACGCCGATTCCGATGAGTGCAAAAGTTATCGCCAGAAGCGGATAATCAATATCGGCGATGAATTTCGGCAACTGAAGGCGCCTCATTCTGCTTTGCTCCTGACCCCGGCACCCTTCAAGTTCACGCCAACCGACTTGGCAGCGGATTCCGCGTCCTGACCGGCGAAAATTGCCTGGTAGATGACATTGGCGGCGTAGGGAGCCCACCATTCCCAGGGATTCGAGGCCTCGATCATCGTTACCACGACGATTTGATTCTCAGGCGATGCGTCATAGGGGCCATAGGAGGCGAACCATGAATGCCAGCGGTCCTTGAGCCCGATTTCCGCGGTACCCGTCTTGCCGGCAATCTCGACCGCCTTTGTTGAGACAGGCACGTGTGCGGATCCGACCGTTATCACTCCGCGCAATGCCTCGCGCACCTGCGCGAACGTCGCCTTGCTCACCGATGCGCGCTCGATTTCATCCCTCTCGATGGACTGCACGAGCGCTCCAGTCTCCGGATCGCGAATTTCCTTGAGGACGTGCGGGCGATAGATCACCCCGTCGTTGACGATCATCGCGATCATGTCCGCAACCTGGAGGGGCGTGGCGAGGAGATAGCCCTGGCCGATGGATATGTTCATGGTATCGCCCAAGGTCCATGGCTCATTATAAGTATCCTGCTTCCATTTTGGCGTAGGCACCTGTCCTGGAGTTTCTCCGGGGAGATCGATGCCGGTAATCTTGCCGTAGCCGAAATCCGACGCATAGGAAGATATCTGCTCGACGCCGAGGTTGTCGCGCCCGACGGTCCAGTAGTACACGTCGCAGGATTGCGCCAAGGCGCCTTTCAAATCGAGGGGGCCATGCCCGGGGCGATGCACCCAGCAGTTCCAATCCCTTCCGCCATAGTCGAGCACGCCGCGGCACACTATCTTTGCGGTCGGAGAAAAAGCCTTTTCCTCGAGAATGGCAGTGGTGAGCACTGTCTTGAAGGTCGATGCCGGCGGGTAGGAAGATTGCACCGCCCGGTTCATAAGGGGATTGTTCGGATCGGCGAGAAGCTTCGCATACTCGTCGCCGGCGGTATTCGAGGAGAATATGCCGGGGTCATACCATGGATACGAAACCATCGCCAAAATCTCGCCGGTCGTAGGCTTCAGAACGATGACCGAACCCATCCGGCTGCCCAATGCTTTTTCGGCGATCCCTTGAATATTCTTATCGATGGTAAGGACGAGCCGTTTGCCTGGCTTGGGGCGTTCGACCTTTGTCTGATCGGAGGCCGACAAGTCCCGCCCCTTTACGTCGACCGTCTTGAGAATATGGCCGTCGGTTCCCTTCAGCGTTGAATCGTAAAGCTTTTCGATGCCGGCCTTGCCGACCATGTCGTCTGAAGAATAGCCTTTATTGTAGAGGATCTTGTATTCATCACGGCCGATTTCCCCCACATACCCGAGGACGTGGGCGAGCGAACCTACGTCGAGATATCGCCTTACGGGACGAGAGTTCCAATAGACTCCCGGATAGTCTTCCTTATGTTCGGCGAGTTTCGTCACCGTGGCGTAGCTTGTCGATGTGGATACCGATATCCGCTGATAGAGATGGTAATATTTTTGGGGTATCTTCTTGCGGATATCCTCGACCTTGATGCCGAGAAGCGTCGCGACGCGCGCGAAGACGATGTCGCGTTCGCTGTTGCTGATCTCCGCAGGAACGATCTCGACGGAGAAAGCCTCGCCATTGGTGACGAGCGGGACTTCATTGGTGCGATCGTAGATCTCCCCACGCGCGGCGGGGATCTTCACCGCCTGCAAAGCGTATTTTCGCGCCTGAGCCGAATATTCGGCGCCTCTGATCACTTGGAGATTGAAGAGATAGAGCCCATACGATGCGCAGAGGACGACGATGAGCACTCGGAGGAGCAAGGTCCTATCGGTCCAAGGCTGACGTATGCCGCCCATCAGTCCCCGACCTTCTTCGTAATAAGGAAATTCTTGGCCTTTCTCAAAAGCCAGAAAAGCGGCGGCGCTATCGCGCCGTTCAAGGCGGCTTCCATCCAAAAATGAAAATCGCCCAGGACGTAAGCGTTTATCTGCGCCGAACCGAAGAGCACGAGCAGGACAATGCTTGCCAGTCCTTTCGCAATCGTTCCGGCAAAACCTAAAAGCACTGGCATGAAAAAGGCGTCCAGCTCCAAAGCCCGCCGCAGAAGCGAGGCGAGATAGGCGGGGACGACATAAATGAACGAGAGATAGCCGAAGGGCGAGGATGACATGGCGTCGCCGACGATGCCGGCCAGAAAGCCGGTAAAGACGCCCTGGTTGTCTTTATTGTAGTAGGCGATCCAGAGTATCACGACAAGCGCGAAATCGGGAACGACGCCCCAGAATAGCCCGTTCTTAAGCCAGGTGGTCTGGATGAACAGGAAGACGGAGGATATCAACGTGGACGAGAGCAGCGTCTTGATCACTGATGCGCTCCTGCGGCGGCAGTCGCGTCTTGCTTTTCGTCCATGTCGACTTCCGGGGCTTTCTCGTCTTTTTTAAGGATGAAAAGATACTCGAGCTTGGAGAAATTGAGCGCGGGCTCGATCAGGATGACGGCCGAACTTGAATACTCGGGAAGCTGAATTTCCTTGACTCTCCCTACCACGAGATCGGCGGGATAGATTGAATCAAGACCGCTAGTTACGACGACGTCCCCAATCTGTATTTCAGCGGCGTTGAGCTTTGAAACATAGTTCATGACCAGCGGTTCATCCGCGTTCCCTTGGCCGTTCACCAGCCCCTCGGTACGCGTGCGCGAAAGCCGCGCCGATACGAAGAAACGCTGATCGAAGAGCGGCAGAACGATGCTTGTACTCGACTGGACCTCGAGAATTTTTCCTGCCAATCCTTCCATGCCGTTCTGAAAAGCAGCCACCGCGAGATTCTTGGCGACCCCCGCCGAATATCCCTTGTCGAGGACATATCCTGAGTAGATATTGCCTGGATCTTTCGCGATGATCTGCGCCGAGGACTTGATGGTTGTTATATTCTGGGCAAAGCCGAGCTGTTCCTTCAGCCGCGCGTTTTCTGCCATGGTATCGGCATAGCTCCGCTCTATGGTCTCGTAGGATTTCACCTTGTCGAGCAGCGCGTCGTACTGATTCCTTAGATCGGCGAGTTCTGTCACGGAAAAAACGGTCCGCTTCGCGAAGCTTCCAATTCCCGTAAAAAGGCGCTGAACTCCCCCGACCGCTCCGGAAACAATTTTCCCGGGAAGGTCGACGATACTCCTCGTGGAAATCGATACGAGCAGGAGCGAGGCAACCATCAAGGCTGCCGGCACACCGTGCCGGGACGAGAGGGAAAGCCCGCGGCCAGGCCTACGCTGCGCCATCGGCATATCTCCTAGAGATTGAGGCTCTCATAGACGCTGTCGGAACCTTCCCTGCTGTTCATCGTTTCGAAATACTTGCCGGCGCCGAGGGCGACGCATTCAAGTGGCTTCTCAGCGAGGATCACCGGTACGCCAGTCTCCTTGGCGATGAGCTTGGGGAGCCCCTTTAGCAGCGAGCCGCCGCCCGACATTACTATGCCGCGCTCGACTATATCGGCCGCCAGTTCCGGCGGGGTCTCGCTCAAGGTCTTCTTCACCTCTTCGACGATCTGCGTCACCGAAGCCATCAGGGCTTCCCTGATTTCGACCGAGTCCACTTCGAAGCGCCGCGGCAGTCCGGTGATCGCGTCGTTGCCCTTGATCTCAACCTTCTCGATGGTGCGTTCGGGACTCGCGTTGCCGATTTCAATCTTGAGCCGTTCGGCGGTCTGGTCGCCGATGATGAGGTTATGCACGTTCTTGATGTGCCTCATTATCGCCTCATCAAACTCGTCGCCGCCAACCCTGATGGCTCTGGTGACGACCATGCCCTTGAGGGAGATGACTGAAATTTCGGTAGTGCCGCCGCCGATATCGCAGATCATATGTCCGGCCGGCTCGGTGATGGGAATGCCGGCGCCGATAGCGGCGGCGAGCGATTCGGGGATTACTTTTACCGTGCGGGCGCCAGCCTTGAAGGCTGAATCGATGACGGCGTTTTCCTCGACTTTCGTGATGCAGGACGGTACGCCGATGACGATGCGCGGCTTGAAGAACCAATGCTTGGGAACGACTTTCTGGATGAAGTAGCGGATCATCTTCTCGGTGAGATCGGGGTCGGCGATCACGCCGTCGCGAAGCGGACGTTTAGCCATGATGTCGCGCGGGGTTCGCGAGAGCATTCCCTTCGCATCCGTGCCGACGGCGACAAGCCTGTTCGTGCCTTTCTCGACGGCGACGACGGAGGGCTCATTCAACACTATCCCTTTACCCCGTATATAAATAAGACTATTGCAGGTGCCAAGGTCGATTCCAATATCCTGTGAAAATGAATCGAAAATATTTTTTAAGGCCATCGTTCCTCCCTCAAATTCTCTCGTATTAAAGACGCTCGGCGAGCTTTTTCCTCGCCTCGATATGGCTGGGATCGATCGAAGTGGCTTTCCGCCAGTCGGCGCGCGCCTTGATCGGATCGTTCTGCGCCTCCGCGACGAGTCCCAACCGGTACCAACCCTCGGCCGAGCGCGGATCGGTATCCACCACAGCCTGGTAGATCGCCGCAGCCTTGGCGAGGTCGCTTCCGGCTATCGCCATCTCGCCGAGGATGAAACGCGCACGCTGAACAATCAGCGCGTCCGAAGCCGATGCAACAACACTCGAAAGCAAGTTCTCGGTCTTAGCCGCATCGCCCAATTCTTTATAGCTTATCGCTGCAGAAAGCATCAATACATCGCTTGGAGCCGCTTTAAGCGCATTCTCGAAATACTTTACCGCCTCGCCATGGTTTTGCATTCCGGCGTAGCAGAGACCGAGATACTGGTCGGAATCCTTGCCCTGATACCCGCTCGCCTTAGCGGCGGCGAGATACTTCGTCGCCAAGTCATACCAGGGCTGGCCCTTTTGGTAATAGGCTTTCCCGAGCACATACTCGACCTGCGCCTTCACCGGGAGCTTGCCGCCCGAGGCAATCGCCTTGCGGAGGCTGCCGACCGATTCGTCCAGGAGCGCCTGCTTTTCATCGCCCTCGGGTTTATCCATGGAAAGATAATATGCGGCGATTCCATCGAAGCTCAGGTAGAAAGGATCCACAGGAGCGCGCTCGAGAGATGATCGGGTCATATCGAGGGTGGCGGCCTTATCGCCGGATCCCCACGCTGTCAGTATTTCATTCTTAGGGTAGGTTTTCGCGTTTCCTTCGGAAGCCGCGGGGCTCCCGCCAATGATGAATGCCAGGGCTGCCGCGAGGAGGATGACCGAGGCAGCTGCGGCTATTGCGATCGGCATGCGACCTTTTCGGCGGCTCCTTCCAGTCCCTCTACGCGCAGCGAAACGTCTTGCAATAGTGTTCATAATGGGCAAACCCCGGATACGCGAAGATGTCCGCACGTCATCGTTTGGAACTGTGACAGTATAGCGCAGCTCATCGTCGCATTGAAAGGCCGCCTAGCCGCCAAGAAATCAAATTGCATAAAAAGAAAAGAGCGGACCTATAAGCCGGGTTCTGTGCGCAGGTTGCCCTGCGCCGCTGCCATCCCTCTGCGCCAAGCGTCGCCGCTCGACGTCGAGCGACCTACCCGCGGTTTCGTTCCGCTCGCGCGGAACGGGATGGGTCATCCACCGCTGTTCGGCCTTGCTCACGATGAGGTTTGCCATGCCGCACCCGTTGCCGGATGCGCGGTGGGCTCTTACCCCGCCTTTTCACCCTTACCGACGGAGCCTTGCGGCGGCCGAAGGCGGTTTTTTCTCTGTGGCACTTTCTGTCCGGCCGCGGCCTTGGCGAGGAGGGGCGGCTG
>MTLD01002916.1_pt1 | contig 32099 bp, 32 predicted proteins | sample 1982471 | NCBI WGS metagenome assembly MTLD01 (sample SAMN05712604, study PRJNA340218) | biofilm metagenome | isolation source: sample SPM anode biofilm adapted to -50 mV | place: USA | collected 2012-02-03 | reverse complement strand
TCCCCGGTGGCGCAGGCGGTGACCCAGACCCGCACGGGGGCGTTGGGGGTCCGGGTGGCCCTGGCGGCGAAGAACCCGGGCACCGCGTCCGCTTCCAGCGCGGCGAAGGCGTCCGCTTCCAGCGCGGCGAAGGCCTCCGCGTCCCGGAAGAACCCCGTGACGCCGATGAGCAGGTCGCGGAACAGCGCCCGGGCCTCGCCGACGTCCCGCTGAACCAGGTCTGCGAAGGCGTCCAGGGTATCCAGCTCGTTCACGGCCATGCGCCGCTCCACCCGGCGCAGGAGGGTGCTCGCCTTGTAGTGGGAGAAGTCATGGCCCACCTGCGCGCGCAACAGGTCGCAGATCCGCCGGAGCCCGTCCCCCGACCCCGCCGGCTGGGCGGGCTCGGGCAGGTCCGTCTCGGTGAGGGTGCGCTCGGCGTAGACCCGGAGGCGCGACAGCATCTCCCGGGGCGGAACCACGAGGTCCACCACGCCCGTGGCCAGGGCGCTGCGGATCATGCCGTCGTACTGGGAGGTTCCCGGTTCCTGGACCATGGCCAGGCCCCCGGCGGCCTTGATGGCCCGCAGCCCCTCCGCCCCGTCGCTGCCCGTTCCGGAAAGGATGATGCCGATGGCCCGGCCCTGCTGGTCCCGGGCGAGGGTGCGGAAGAACCGGTCGATGGGAAGCCGCAGGCCCCGCTGCGCTTCGGGGAGCAGCAGGTGGAGCGCGCCCTGCCCGAGGACCAGGTCGCAATCGGGCGGGATGGTGTAGACGTGGTTGGGGCGCACCCTCAAGCCGTCGGTGGCTTCGCAGACGGGCATGCGGGTGGTGCGCCGCACCAGCTCGGCGAGGATGCTCGTGTGGTCAGGGGCCAGGTGCTGCACCAGGACGAAGGCCATGCCCGGGTTCTGGTCGGACGGCATCCCGTTGAAGAAGTCCGTGAACGCCGCCAAGCCGCCGGCGGAGGCGCCGATGCCCACCACCGGGAACGCCACCGGGGGACTCCAGGCGCCGGGATTGGCGGACCCGTCCCGGCTGTTCTCCGTCTCGCCCACCTGCTCCTCCCGGCACCCACCCTTCGGGTACCAGGATTGGCTGCGGAAGCGCGCCGTAAAGGGTCATCCGCGGGCCCGGCGCCAACCCCTCGGGACGGAGAGGTTGGCGGCGGGATTTTTTCAGGCCACCGGGCTGGAGAGCTTGCGCCCGAACAGGTTCTTGGCGACCATCACGGCCATGGCGGGATTCGCGGCCAGGCGGCGCTTCAGGTAGCGCACGGCGTACTTCCACTCCTCGGCGAACGGCACGTAGAGGCGCACCACCTGGCCCCGGCGGACGATCTCCCGCTGGAGCTCGGTGCGGGGAACGCCCAGGAGCATCTGGAATTCGTAGGCGTCCTTGGGCACGCCCCGCTTGTCCAGGTAGGCCATGCAGCGGCGCACCAGCGCCTCGTCGTGGGTGGCGATCTCGGGGTAGTGCCCCTCGTCGAGCAGCATCTGCACGTGCTCGAAGAGCTTTTCCTTCATGGCCGCCTTGTCCTGGAGCGCCACGGTGGCGGGCTCCCGGTAGATGCCGATGCAGATGCGGACCTTGCAGGGCTTGGCGTGCAGGGCCTTGATGTCCTCCGTGGTGCGGAAGAGGCGGCTCTGGAGCACGATGCCCACGTTGTCGAACTCGTCCCGCAGCTTCCGGAAGATCCGGAGGGTGGCGTCCGTGAAGGTGTGGTCCTCCATGTCCACGGTGATGTGGATGCCGTGCGGGGCCGCGGCGGCGACCACGCGGCGGAGGTTGGCGTAGGCGTAATCCTCGCTCTCGTTCATGCCCAGCTGAGTGGGCTTCAGGCTGATGGAGGCGTAGGGGCGGTCCTTCACGGCCTCGATGATGCGGGCGTAGACGGCCACCGTGGCCTCCACGTCCTCGCGCTTGAAGACCTCCTCGCCCAGCAGGTCCACGGTCGAATGCAGGCCGGATTCCTTCTGGAGCTGGTCCACCTTGGCTACCTCTACGGGCAGGCTCTTCCCGGCGACATAGGGCGCCGCGGCGAACCGCACGAAGGGGGCGGGCATCAGGTCGATGAAGGTGCGTTTGAGGTCCATGGAAGCTCCTGCCCGGGCCCTGGTCGGGGCCGGGAAGGTGTACCATATCGCAAGGCATCCGGCCCCGCCGGCGCCGGACCGGGATTTGGGATGCGGGTCACAGGGCCCGGCCTTCCCGGAAATGCCTTACCCCGCGTGATGCCGCTTGCGAAATACTGTGGACAGGATGTCCCCATGCCCCTCGATCCGCGCCTCCTCGAGATCCTCTGCTGCCCGGCCTGCCATGGCGACCTGGCGGAGCGTCCGGACGGCCTGCGCTGCCAGGGCTGCGGACTGCTCTATCCCATCGAGGACGGCATTCCGGTGATGCTGGTGGACCGTGCGCAGAAGGAGGCCAAGTGAGGCTGGACCGCGCCCAGGCCGAGACCCTCCTCCGCCGCCTGGAGGGCCGGAAGGTGGCCGTGCTGGGCGACGTGATGCTGGACGAGTACCTCTTCGGCGAGGTGAGCCGCATCTCGCCCGAGGCCCCTGTGCCCATCGTGCGGGTGGTGCGCGAGCAGGCCGTGCTGGGCGGCGCGGCCAACGTGGCGGCCAACCTCAAGGCCCTGGGGGCCGAGCCCATCCTCATGGGCACCCTGCAGAAGGACGCGGCCGGTGACCGGCTCCTGGGGCTTCTGGGGCGCCTGGGCATCTCCATCTCCGGCCTGGTGCTGGATCCCTCCCGGCCCACCATCATCAAGACCCGCGTGGTGGGTCAGCAGCAGCAAATGCTGCGCATCGACCGCGAGGAGGCCGGTCCGCCGGAGGCCGCGGTGCTGCTGGGCCTGCGGGACCGCCTCGCCCGGGCGGTGGAGGAGGCCTCGGCCCTCATCGTCTCCGACTACGCCAAGGGCGTGGTGTGCGAGCCGGTGATGGCGACCGTGCGTGAACTCTGCGCGGCCAGGGACCTCCCCTGGATCGTGGATCCCAAGCCCGCCCACAAGGTCCTCTACCGCGGCGCCACGCTCATGACGCCCAACACCAAGGAGGCTTCCGAGCTGGCCCAGCGCCCCGCGAAGAGCGATGCGGAGGCCGGGGAGGCCGGCCGCGCCATCATGGCCGAGTTGGGGCTGAAGGGCCTGCTCGTGACCCGCAGCGAGCGCGGAATGGCCCTCTTCGCGCCCGGCGGCGACCACGGCGCCCCCTGGATGATCCCCACGGAGGCCCGGGAGGTCTTCGACGTGAGCGGCGCTGGCGACACCGTCATTGCGGCCTTCAGTGCGGCCGTGGCCTCCGGAGCCGACTGGCGCGAGGCCGCCATGCTGGCCAACGCCGCCGCCGGCATCGTGGTGGCCAAGGTCGGCACCGCCACCGTCACCCCTGCCGAGATCCTGGCCCACTACCACGAGCAGGAGGCGAACTGACCCTCCGCCGGGGACGGGCAGACGGGCTGCCTCCCGTCGAGGTCAGTCCCGCAGCTCGATGGACAGCAGGAAGCGGTCGCCCTTGGAGAGGCGCTCCTTCACCTGGGTGAAGTTCAGGTCGAAGGTCTCGGTGTCGCCGGGCTTCACGGTGCCGAGCTTGGTGCCGCCGGAGGCCACGCCCAGCAGGTTGCCGTCCCTGTCCAGCACGGCCACGGCAAAGCCGGGCACCTTGGGATACTTGCCGGTGTTGGTGACCTCCACCTGGGCCCGGGTGCCAAACTCGGCGCCTTTGAGGAGGTTGAAGAAGCCGGGCTCCACCTTCCGCTTGTTGAAGAAGATGCTCGTGACCTTCAGGCCGTCCAGGTCGACCGTCATGGGGATGGTGTGGTCCCAGACGTAGGGGAAGCTCCCGCTGAAGAAGGAGAGGGGTTGGGCGGGCGCGGCCGGGGTCGGCGCGGGCGCCGGGGGCGGCGCCTGCGGGAGGGCCAGGAGCGCGGCGAGGAGCAGGGGCTGCATGTCAGTTCTTCCCTCCGAAGAGGCCGCCGAACAGGCTCTTCTTCGAGGAGCCCGACTCCCCCGCGGACGGGAAGGCCTCGGCCAGGGGTGCGCCGGGACCCTGCATTCGTTCCCGGCGGAGGCGGTCGAAGACCGGGCGCAGGCCGGGGACCTTGTAGGCCTCGAGCCAGTGCTCGCTGAACTGGCGGGCCACCAGATGCCCCTCCAGGATGCGTCCCTCCTCCACCCACTGGGTGAGCTGGGGCATGGTCAGCCCCGGATAGATCTCCTCTCCGATCTTCAGCCGCAGCAGTTCGGCCTCCGGCGTGCCGGCGGCGGGCGCCACAGGGGTCGGCAGGGGGCCCGAGGCCAGGGTCTTGGCCGCGGCCTGGGCCCGCGTGGCCTCCGGCACCGGACTCTGAGGCGCGGCCTCGAGCAGGTCGCCGGCCCGCAGGGCCACGGTGGGCTCCGATGCGGCGGCGGGTGCCGGGACCGCCTCCGCGGCCATGGCGGCCATCACCTCGTCCCGGGTGAACCGTACGGTCGATCCCGAGGCGGGCATCTCCAGGGTGGGTGACGGCGGGGTGGGAGGCTCCGGCAGGGGGGAGGGCGGCGTGGGATGGGTGCCGCCCAGGGTGTTCTCCAGGGCGGAAAGGGTGGCCTCGAGATCCATGGGGGAGGGCTGCTTGGGCCCCTTGGGCTCGCCGGCCAGGGCCGGGACATCCCCGAAGAGCTTCTCGATGGCGTCCCGGGCCGAGGTGTAGCCGGACAGGGTGGATTCCGTGATCTCGGGGGGAAGGGGCGGCGGGGCGGGAGCCTCGGGCTTGGCCTCGGGCAGGACCTCCGGCGTCTCCACCAGGGTCTTCTCCAGGATCTCGGACTCGGCGCCCTCCAGGTCGCCCAGGGTCAGGGAGGGCGGCTCGTACCCCTCCGGGGCGGCCCCGGGCTCCGGAAGAACCGCCAGGAGTCGCTGGACCACGTCGCCGATGGGGAACACGCCCTGGCAGGTGAGGCAGCGCGCCCGGCGGAGGGAGGCCGTCAGGCGCTCCGGCCGCAGGCGGTATCGGGTGGAGCAGCTCGGGCAGTGGATCGCTTCGGCCACCTGGAACTCCTGGAATTTCCCGAAGCATAACACCGGATAGGGCCAAGGTATGCTCGGAGGTCGGGAGGTCCGGTGCCGGGCGTGTTCATCACCATCGAAGGCGTGGAGGGCTCGGGGAAGTCCACCCAGCTGCTGCGCCTCTCCGAGCGCCTGCGCCGCCTGGAGGTGCCCCTGGTGGTCAGCAAGGAACCCGGCGGCACGGCCCTGGGCAGGGAGCTGCGCCGCCTCCTGCTGGAGCCCCATCCCAGCGGCGAGGCCTGGTGTCCCGAGGCGGAGCTGCTGCTCTTCTACGCGGACCGGGCCCAGCACCTGCATGCGCTGATCCGCCCCAGCCTGGAGGCCGGAAAGGTCGTGCTGGTGGACCGCTTCGAGGATTCCACCCGGGCCTACCAGGGCGCCAGCGGCGTCCCCGAAGCCGCCCTCGACCGCCTGAGCGAGCTGGTCCTGCGGCGACTCCGCCCCCACCTCACGGTGCTGCTGGACATGGATCCGGAGGCCAGCCTCCAGCGCGTGGAGGTCCGGAACCTGGCCTACGGCGCGGAGTTCACCGAGACGCGCTTCGACCAGGCCGCCCTCGACTTCCACCGCCGGGTCCGCGCCCGCTTCCTGGCCCTGGCCCAGGCCGAGCCCAACCGCGTGGCGGTGGTGCCCGCGCGGGATCCGGTGGACCAGGTGGAAGCCGCCATCTGGACCCGCGCCTCGGCGCTGCTCCGCAGTGCCGGCTTCGCGGTGGACTGAATGTTCTCGCCCTGGATCTCCGGCCACCGGCCCGTCCGCGAGCGCCTCCTGGCCCGGCTCCAGGCGGGGCGCATCCGCGGATCGCTCCTCTTCGCCGGGCCCGAGGGCATCGGCAAGCGCCGCGTGGCCCTGGAACTGGCCCAGCGGGAGATCTGCTTCCGCCGCACTGCCTGCGGCCAGTGCGAAGGCTGCCGTCTGTTCGAGGGAGACGACCTGCCCTTCGAGCTGCCCAACCTCCTGCGCATCACGCCGGAGGGCAAGGCGGGGGTCATCCGCATCGACCAGATCCGCGAGGGCCTGGACTCGGCCAACCAGCCCCGTTTCAGCCGCGGCGTCATCGAATGGGCCTCCCTGGCTCCGCCCCCCGGCTGCCACCGCTGGATCCTGGTGGAGGAAGCCCACCGGCTCAACGAAGCCAGCGCCAACATCCTCCTCAAGACGCTGGAGGAGCCGCCCGCGGACACCCACTTCATCCTGGTGACCCACCGGCCCGAGGCCGTGCTCCAGACCATCCGCAGCCGCTGCGAGCGCATCCCCTTCGCGCCCCTCGCCGCGCCCGAGGCCTGGGAGGCCGCGCTCCGGCATGGGTGGACCGAGGCCGACCGGGCCCGCTGGTCCGCCCTGGGCGAGGGCAGCCTGCGCTTCCTGGCGGAGGACGCCTACCGCCGGGCCGAGGCCCAGGTGGAGGCCTGGCTGGCCCTCCTGGGGGGCGCGGCCTTCTCCGAGGCCGCGGAGCCCCTGCTGCCGGAGAAGGACGGCCCCCTCGCCCAGGGCGAGCAGTTGCGCCAGCCCTTGGAGCTGCTGCTGCGCCTGCTGGCGGACCTGGCCCGGATCCGTGCCGGGGCCGCGCCGGCCCTCGCCCCCTGGGCCGGTCCCCTCGGCGCCCTGGCCGCCGGCCCCCTCGATCCCCGTCCCGGCCAGGAGGCGGCCCTGGAGGCCCTGCGCCACCTGCCGCGCAACCTGGGCGCCGAGCCCCTGTTGCGCGAAGTGGCCCTGGCCCTGCGGGCCGCCTGAGGCGGCTGTCGTGACCCCCATCACCGGGGCGGGGCCTAGAATGGGTTCAGGAGTTTTGACTCCTGAATTGGAGGCCGCCATGTCCGAACCCCTCTATGGCCACGATCTGCTGAGGCTGGTGATGGCGCGCGGCGGGGCCTGCAGCCTGGAGCAGCTCCGGACCGATGCGGTGGGCGCCTACGGGGCCGAGGCCACCTTCTGCAACTGCCACGGCGACACCTTCGACCTGGAAGGCGTGCTGGGCTTCCTCGCCCGCAAGGGCAAGATCGACCTGAGCGACGGCCAGGTGCGGATGGGGCACGCACCCGCCTGCCAGCACTGAAGGCCCTACAATGCCTCCCAGGGAGGCTTCATGCAGCTGCTGCGCATCAACCACCTGGGCATCGCGTCGCCGGGCCTGGAGGAGGCCATGGCCCGCATGGCGCGGCTCTTCGGGATGACGGCGGACCACCTGGAGGAGGTGGCGGACCAGAAGGTGAAGACCGCCTTCTTCCCCGTGGGCGAGAGCACCCTGGAATTCCTGGAGAGCACCGATCCGGAGGGCCCCATCGGGAAGTTCCTCGCGAAGCGCGGACCCGGCATCCACCACGTCTGCTTCGAAGTGGACGACATCGATGCCGTCGTGGCCCACCTGGTTTCCCAGGGCGTGCGCATGATCGACGAGAAGCCCCGGCCCGGCGCCCACGGCTGCCGTGTGGCCTTCATCCACCCCGCCGAGACCGGCGGCGTGCTGATGGAACTGAGCCAGGGCGCGTAGCCCCCTGCGCCGGGAGCGGATGCGGTGAATCGCGCCTTCGTCAAGGATCCGGATGATGCGGGGCGCCCGGAGGATGTGCCGGAGCTTCCCCAGAGTCCGCACCCCAACTACGTGACGCCGGCCGGGCTCCGCCAGCTCGAGGCCCGCGTCGCCGAGCTCGCCGCGGCGCGCGACCGCCTGCTCGCGGAGGGGAAGCTCGCGTACCCCCGGGACCTGGCCCTGGCCCAGCGGGACCTGCGCTACGCCGAGACGCGGCTGGCCCGTGCCATCCGGGTGGATCCGGATGGCCGGCCCACGGACCGGGTGCGCTTCGGCGTCGTGGTGGAAGTCTGCGACGAGGCGGGACGGATCGCGACCTACCACATCGTCGGGGAGGACGAGGCCGACCCCGCCCTCGGGAAGCTCAGCTGGGTCTCGCCCCTGGCCGCCGCCCTGCTGAACGCGGAACCGGGTGAAGAGGTGGTGTGGCGCCGGCCTGCGGGGATCCAGCGCCTGGAGGTCCTCGCCATCCGTCCCGGCCCCGCCGGATGAGCGGGCAGGGCAGGGGCTCGGTCCCGCCTCAGGAATGGGCCGCGGGCCGGCGGGCCAGCAGTTCCCGCTGGGCGACGCCGTTCGCGATGCCCGCGTAGGCAGGAACCATGTCCCCCGTGACGAGTTCGAGCATGAATCGGTTCTCCACCCAGAATTCGTAGAGCTCGAACAGGCGCACCTGGGGATTGGGACCGCGCCAGAAATGGAGGGTCCGCCAACCCTCCCGGGCGCCGATCCGCTCGATGGCGGCCCGGTCCGCCTTGACGGACAGGAGCGCATGGAACGGGAAGGCGGGGGGCACCTCGCTCAGCGCGACGGCGCCCATGGTGTCCCCTTCGCCGGGAACCAGGACAGTCCGCTCGGGGTAGACCTCGATGCCGGTGCCGTGGGCATCCTCGGCATACGCCACCCAGGCGCCGGGGATGGGGCCGATGAAGGGCCCGATGTAGCCCCCGAGCAGCTCGCCGAGCACCCTCGCCACGTGTTCCGGGTCGCGGGCGGGAATCGAGACGTGATGGATCATCCGGCACTCCTTTAGTCAGTTGACATGACTAATATGGTCAGTTAGGCTTATCAAATGTCAAGCACGGATTCCGCTCCCTCTCCCCGCCGCCGGAGGCAAGCAGGCACGGCGCCACTCCTCGGTGCGCTGCTCCGGCTGGCCCACCAGGCGATGAGCCAGGAGCTGGCCCGCTGGCTGGCCGGATCGGGCTACACCGACTTGCAGCCCGCGCACAGCGCCGCCATCCAGGCCCTGTGGGTCCAGCCGGAAGGGGCCCACCTGACCGCCCTGGCGCGGACGGCCCGGATGACGAAGCAGTCCATGGGCGCCCTCGTCGACCACCTGAGCCGGACCGGCTACGTCGAGCGCGTCGAGGATCCCGAGGACCGCCGGGCCTCCCTCATCCGCCTCACGGCGCGAGGCCGCGCCTACACGAAGGCGGTGCGGGCCTTCGTCCGGCGCGTCGAGGCCGACTGGGCCCGGCGGGTGGGCGCGCGCCGCATGAAGGACCTGCGCGAAACCCTCGCGCTGCTGGTGGCCGACCAGGATTGACGCGCGTCCGGGCGGTTTCCCGTCAGCCCACCCATCCCAGGTAGCCCAGCCAGATCGCCCGTCCGAAGAACACGACGACGGGCGTGGCCAGGGCCAGGAAGCAGCCGAAGGGCAGCATGGTCTGGGAGCCGCTCCGGCGGATCAGCATGAGGGGCAGGCCCACCGCCGCGCCCAGGGCGGCCCCGAGGAAGAGGATCCCCAGCATGGGGCCCCAGCCCCAGAAGGCGCCCAGCCAGGCCAGCATCTTGAAGTCGCCCATGCCCAGGCCGTCGGTCTTGCGGATCCATTTGTAGACGAGGTTCAGCAGGGCGGGGCCTCCGTACCCGATGGCCAGGCCGATCAGGCTGCCCTTCCAGGTGAGGGCCTCGCTGAAGCTGGGCCAGGCGGGGGCGGGCTGGAGGCCGTTGTGCCAGAGGCTCGCGGAGACCAGGTCCGCGAGCCCATGGGAGCCCATGACCACCACGGAGCGCTCCGCCAGGAAGGCCTGGGGCAGCGTGAAGAGGACGCCGAGGGCCATGAGCGGGAACTGGAGGACGTCCGGCAGGATCATCTCCGTGAGGTCGGTGAAGAAGAGCACCAGCAGCGCGAAGGCGCAGATCACGCCCTTCAGCCAGACGAGGGTACCGAAGGGGAGGATCCAGTGGGCGCCGCCCAGGATGAGGCCGCCCAGCAACTCCACCAGTGGGTAGCGGACGGGGATGCGCCAGCCGCAGGCGGCGCACTTCCCGCGGAGCCAGAGCCAGCCGAGGAGGGGCACGTTGTGCCAGGGCTTGATCGCCGCGTGGCAGGAGGGGCAGTGGCTGGACTTGGTGACGACGTCGCGTTCGGCCGGATCCTCCTGGGGGAGCCGGTGGATCAGGACGTTGCAGAAGGACCCCACGGCCAGCCCGAAGGGGGCCAGGAGCAGGCTGAGGGTCCAGGGGGGGAGGTCCAGGAAGGCCATGGGTCCACGATACCGGGGACTTCAGGGCGGTTCGCGGCAGAATGGAGATGACGCCCCCCGGAGGCCCCGTGTTCCGAAGCCTGATCCTCTGCAGCACCCTGGCCCTGGCCGCCCAGGCGGCCCAGCAGCCGCCCGCCGCGCCCGCGCCGGAGACGGCCCCGGCCCCCGCGCCGGCCCCGGTCCCCCAGGCCAAGCCGCGGGTCCGGATCGACACCAGCTACGGCCCCATCGTGGTGGAACTGGATCCCGAGGCGGCCCCGGCCACCGTGGCGAACTTCCTCCAGTACGTGAAGGACGGCTTCTACAAGGGCACCATCTTCCACCGCGTCATCCAGGGCTTCATGATCCAGGGCGGCGGCCTGACGGAATCCCTGGACGAGAAGCCCACCCGGCCCCCTGTCACCAACGAGGCCCCCCAGGCCTTCAAGGCCGGCCTGAAGAACGTGCGCGGCACCCTCGCCATGGCCCGCACCGACAATCCACAGAGCGCCTCGTCCCAGTTCTACATCAACACCGTGGACAACCCGGCCCTGGACTACCGCGACTACACCCCCGAGGGCTACGGCTACTGCGTGTTCGGCCGCGTGGTATCCGGCATGGACGTGGTGGACCGGATCGAGAAGGTGCACACCGAGTGGCGCAAGGGGCAGTCCGGGGTGCCCCAGTTCCCGGTGTTCATCAAGGGGGCCACGCTCCTGCCGCCGCAGTAGCCGTGCCGCGACGACCCTCCCTCCGGCCCCTCCTGGTCTGGATCCTCGGGGCCCTGGCCCTGGCCCTCGCCGTGCTGATCTGTTTCCTGCTGGCCCCCTTCCTGGGCGGGCCGGCGGCCTTCTGGGCCGTGGCTCCGGGCTACATCCGCGGCACCGCGGCGGCCTTCGGCATCCGGCGGCGCCTGGAAGGCTGGGAGGCGCTTCCGGCGGAGCTCCGGACCGGCGCCCGTCCCGCCGTCTTCATCGGCAACCACACCTCCCAGTTCGATCCGCCCCTGCTCATCTCCACCCTGCCCAGCCGGCCGGTCTTCATCGCGAAGAAGGAGCTGGCCCGGGTGCCCTTCCTGGGCTGGGTGATCTGGCTGGCGCGCTTCATCTTCATCGACCGCGACCGGCGCGAGTCCGCGCTGCGCAGCCTCGCGGCCGCCGCCGCGCGCATCCGCGGGGGGCAGAGCCTCGCCGCCTTCCCCGAGGGCACCCGCAGCGCCGACGGCCGCCTGCTGCCCTTCAAAAAGGGAGTCTTCGCCCTGGCCTTCGAGGCCGGCGTTCCCGTGGTGCCCCTGGCCATCCACGGGGGCCGGGAGATCCTCCCCCGCGGCACTTGGCGCGTCCAGGGAGGGACCTACCGCATCACCGTGGGCCGGCCGCTGGAGACCGGGGATTTTCCGGACCCCGAAGCCCTGCGGCAGGCGGCCGAGGAGGCCGTCCGGCGGCTGCTGGAGGCTGGCGCCTTCAGTTGATGATCTTGATGCGCCGCGGCCCCTCGGGCCGCTCGCGCTCCTTGGGGATGAAGAGGCCGCCGAGGACCGAGGCGACGACGCTGGCCGCCAGGGCGCCGAAGAAGCCGGCCCAGAACCCGGAGACGCTGAAGGCGAGGCCCAGGCGGGTCGAGAGCGTGCCCGCCAGCCAGAAGACCAGCCCGTTGATGACCAGGCTGAAGCAGCCGAAGGAGCAGACCATGGGCACCAGGGCCACGAAGCGCAGCAGGGCGCCCACCGAGGCGTTGAGCAGGCCCAGGAGCACGGCCACGGCCAGCAGATCCGCGAAGGCCCCGTGGCGGATGCCCGGCACCACGGCCGAGGCCACCAGCAGGCCGATGGCGGAGAAGAGGAACCGGAGGAGGGTCTTGATCATCTCAGGGCATCCCGTCCTTCTCGTTGGCCTGGGTGATGACACTGCCGGGGGGGACGCTGCGGGTGAGCCAGACGTTGCCGCCGATGGCGCTGCCCTTGCCGAGGGTGATGCGGCCCAGCACGGTGGCATTGGAGTAGACGATGACGTCGTCCTCCACCACGGGGTGGCGGGGGACGCCCTTGACGGGGTGGCCTTCCGCGTCGAGCGGGAAGCTCTTGGCGCCCAGGGTCACGCCCTGGTAGAGCCGCACGTTGCGGCCGATGACGCAGGTCTCGCCGATGACGACGCCGGTGCCGTGGTCGATGAAGAACCGCTCGCCGATCTGCGCGCCGGGGTGGATGTCGATGCCCGTGAGGCTGTGAGCATGCTCGGTGATCATGCGGGGCAGCAGGGGCACGCCCAGCTTCAACAGCTCGTGGGCCAGCCGCTGGCTGGTGATGGCCAGGAAGCCGGGATAGCTGAAGAGCACCTCGTCGGGGCTCGTGGCCGCGGGATCGCCCTCGAAGCCAGCCTGGATGTCCGTGGCCAGCAGGCGGCGCACCTCCGGCAGGCGCGCCAGGAAGGCCCGGGCCAGGTCCAGGGCGCGATCGGCGCAGGCGCCGCAGGCGGGATCCGAGGCCATGAGGCCGCGCTGAATCTGCTCGGCCAGGCCGTGCATCACGCGGTCCAGCCGGGCGCCCAGGTGGTAGCGGAGGGTGTCGGCCTGCAACTCGGCGGCGCCGAAGTAGCCCGGGAAGAGCAGGGCGCGCAGCTCCTCGACGAGGGCCGCCAGGGCCGTGCGCGAGGGGAACTCGCGCCGCCCCAGGGGCATCTCCGTGAGGGCGGTGGAGGCTTCGGCCAGCGCCTCCACGACGGCGTGGAGGTCGGGAGAGGGGGAGGGATCCTGCGGCATGGGACTGAGGATACTCTCGGGTCGGTTCAGTAGGTCCAGCTCAGGCTGCAGCCGGTCTCCTTGGCCAGGCGTTCGGCGAGGTTGGGATCGTGCTTCAGGCGCAGGTCCCGGCTGGCCCGCACCCGGGCCACGAGGCCGTCCTTCGAACGGTACTCGAAGGTGACCGGGAGTTCCCCGGGATGGTCCTTCAGGAGGGTCGCCAGGCGGGGCGGGCACTCGCCCATGGGCAGGCGCACGAGGACGCCCGTGAAGCCCCGGCCCTGGAAGCCCTCCAGGGGCTCAAGCTGGGTGGCGAACAGCTTCACCACCAGCTGCTCGTCCTCCTCCTCCGCCTCGCTGTTCCCGTTCGCGGCGAGGGTCTCCACCCGCAACTCGCCCGTGACGCGGAGCATGGATTCGGGCAGGGCCAGGTGGCCGTACTGCTCGAAGGGCCGGCGGTTGGCCTTCTTGGTGAGGGGGTCCCACTTGCTGGCCATGAGCAGGACTTCCATCTTGCCGGTCAGGTCCTCCACCTGGAGGATGGCCCAGGGCTCGCCCTTCTGGTTGGTCTTGAAGGCCACGCTGGTGACCATGACGCCCACGGCCACCTCGTCGCGGTCCCGCAGGCGGCCGGCCGTGGCGTCTTCCAGAACCTTGGCGATGGAGCCGTGGGTATGCACCTGCAGGGCGTCGGCGAACTCCTCCAGGGGATGGCCGCTCACGAAGAGGCCCAGGACCTCGCGTTCGGCCTTGAGGCGCTCCTTGCGGTCCCAGGGCTCGATGTCCTCGGGCACGCGCCAGTCCTCGCTGAGGCTGGCCATCTCCGCATCGTCGAAGAGGCTGGTGAGGCCGAGATCGGCCCCGCCGCCGCGGGAGGCGGCGGAGAGGGCGTCCGGCAGGCCCTCCAGCAGGGCGCGGCGGTTGGGCTCCAGGCCGTCGAAGGCCCCGGCCTTGATGAGGGATTCCCACACCTTCCGGTTGGCCTTCTGCAGGTCGGTGCTCTTCAGCGCGTGGAACAGGTCCTTGAAGCGGCCTTCGGCTTTCCGGGCCTCGAGGATCGCCTCCAGGGCGGCATCGCCCAGTCCCTTCACGGCCGCGAAGCCGAAGCGGATCTGCCGGTCCCCGGTCACGGTGAAGTCCAGGCCCGAGTCGTTGATGTCGGGCCCCAGCACCTCGATGCCGCGGTCCCGGCAGTTCTGCACGTACTTGGCCACGTCGTCCGTGCGGCCCGACTTGGTGGAGAGCAGGCCCGCCATGAACTCCACGGGGTAGTTGGCCTTCAGGTAGGCCGTCTCGTAGGCCACGAGGGCGTAGGCGGCGCTGTGGCTCTTGTTGAAGCCGTAGCCCGCGAAGTACTCGATGAGGTCGAACAGCTCCGAGACCTTTGCCTTGTCGTAGCCGCGGTCGGCTCCCCGCGTGATGAAGGTGTCCTTCTCCTTGGCCATCTTGGCCTTGTCCTTCTTGCCCATGGCGCGGCGCAGCATGTCCGCCTCGCCCAGGGAGTAGCCCGCCACCAGGCTGGCGATCTGCATCACCTGCTCCTGGTAGAGGATCACGCCGTAGGTGGGGGCGAGGATGGGCTCCAGCTGGGGGAAGAGGTAGGTCACTGGCTCGCGGCCGTGCCGCCGTTCCACGTACGTGGTGCCCATGCCCGCGCCGAGGGGGCCCGGGCGGAAGAGGGCGTTCAGGGCGATGAGGTCATCGAAGCGGTCCGGCCCCAGCTGGCGGAGCAGCTGCTTCATGCCGCCGGACTCGAACTGGAAGACGCCGTCCGTGTCGCCGGCGGCGAAGAGATCGAAGGTCTTCTTGTCGTCGAAGGTGCGGATGGCCGCCATGTCGGCGGGGCCCCCGTGCCGCAGCGCGATGACCCCCTGGATCTTGGCGATCTGGGTGAGGGTCTCCAGGCCCAGGAAGTCCATCTTCAGCAGGCCCGCCCGCTCGGCCTCAGTCATGGTGTACTGCACCATCACCGTGTTGTCCTTGTCCTTCGAGAGGGGCGCGAACTGGGTGAGGTCGTCCGGGGCGATGATGACGCCGGCCGCGTGGACGCCGGTGTTGCGGGCCAGGCCCTCCAGGCGCGCGGAGATGTCGAGGATGTTCTTCACCTCGGGATCGCTCTCGTAGAGCTCCCGCAGCTTGTCGCTCTTCTCCAGGGCCTCGCCCACGGTGATGGGCTTGCCGGGCTCCTGGGGCACCAGCTTGGTGAGGTTGTTGGCGAAGGCGAAGTCCTTCTCGAAGACCCGCGCCACGTCCTTGATGACAGCCTTGGTCTTGAGCTGGTTGATGGTGACGATGTTGCTGACGCGATCCTGGCCGTACTTCTCGGTGACGTAGTCGATGACCTTCTGGCGGCCGTCGCGGCAGAAGTCGATGTCCACGTCGGGCATGGAGATGCGCTCGGGATTGAGGAACCGCTCGAAGAGCAGGTCGTACTGCATGGGGTCGATGTCCGTGATCCGCATGGACCAGGCCACGATGCTGCCGGCAGCGGAACCGCGGCCCGGTCCTACGGGCACGCCCATCTCCCGGGCCTTGCGGATGAAGTCCCACACCAGGAGGAAGTAGCCCGGGAAGCCCATCTTCAGGACGGTGTCCAGCTCGAAGGCCAGGCGCTCGCGGTACTTCTCCTCGGCGTGCTTGAGCTGCCCCTTCTGCCAGAGGGGCCGGCACTCGGCGATGCGCGCCTCGAAGGTCTCCCTGGCCACATGGACGAAGTAGGACTCCAGGTCGAAGCCCGAGGGCACGGGGAAGTTGGGCGTGACCGGCTTCCGCGTGATCGGGAAGAGATCCACCTTGGCGGCGATCTCCAGGGTGCGCTCCAGGTACTCCGGGTGGTCCGGGAACACGGCCCGCATCTCCTCCGGTGTCTTCACGAAGAACTGGTCGGTGGAGAAGCGCATGCGGCGCTCCTTGGCCTTGGTGGTCTTGGTGCCGATGCAGAGCAGGGTGTCGTGGAGATCCGAATCCTCGTGGTTCAGGTAGTGGGCGTCGTTGGTGCCCACCAGGGGGATGCCCAGCTTCGCCGCCAGCGCCTGCTGGAAGGGGATGATCTCCCGCTCCTTGTCGAAGCCCTGGTCCTGGATCTCCAGGTAGAAGTCCTCGCCGAAGAAGTCGCGGAAGTCGCGGGCCACGCGCTCCGCCTGGTCCAGGCGGTTCTGCAGGATGCGGGCCTGCACCTCGCCGCCCAGGCAGGCGGAGAGGGCGATGAGGCCTTCGCTGTGCTCGCGGAGGATGTCCTTGTCGATGCGGGGCTTGTAGTAGAAGCCCTCGGTGAAGCCCTTGGAGACCAGCTTGCTCAGGTTCGCGAAGCCCGCGGGGTTCTTGGCCAGCAGCACCAGGTGGTAGCCGGCGTCCCGGGAGCCGCTGGGATCCACGCAGTCCTCCAGGCCCTCCTCGCCCGTGGTGTTCCTCGCCTCCAACTTGCGGTCGAAGCGGGTCTTGGGGGCCACGTAGACCTCGCAGCCCAGGATGGGCTTCACCGCCCAGGTGCCGCTCGCGTCCTTCGTCTTCTCGCAGGCGTCGAAGAGCTTCATCATCCCGTACATGTTCCCGTGGTCCGTCACCGCCACGGCGGGCATGCCCGAGGCCTGGCACTTCTTCACGAGATCGGGGATGCGGGTCAGGCCATCGAGGAGGGAATACTCTGTGTGCAGGTGGAGATGGGCGAAGCTCATGGGCCCATTGTGGGGCGGGGCGGGGCCTGGCGGGCAAGTGCCGCGCGGTCATCCCGATGCGGACGCGGTACCCGGGCTCAGCGCCGCCCCAGGAGGCCCTCGAGGGCGGCCTGGAGGCCGGCCTCGGCGAGGGGCGGCTCCAGGCGGGCATGGGGCCCTTCGGTCTGGGGGCCCCCCACCTGGATCCACCGGGCCCGGCGGCGCAGCAGGTCGTCCTCGCGCCAGACGGCGAGGATGCTGGGCTCGCGCGCCCAGATCAGCACGCTGGGATAGGGGCCCTCCCGCGGGGGGACCGTGCCCCAGATCTCGATGTCCGCGCCCCAGACCCTCAGCCAGGTCTCCACCCGCGAGGCCTCGGCGGTGTCGTCCATGCCCACGGCCACGGTCCAGCCGGCGAGGAAGCCGCCGAGGCCGGGCCGCGCGTCCTCATCGCGCTCGACCCAGCCCAGCCGGTGGTCCCCCGGGAGGACGTGGGTGCGGAGGCGGAAGACGGTCCCCTGGAGGGAGGTCAGGCGCTCCTCGGTGGCGTCCCGGATCCGGTCGGCCCAGTTGCGCCCGAAGAGGGCCTCCATGGATTCCGAAGGGCGGTCCGTGCGGAAGGCGCCGCCGGGCACCATGTCCTCCCAGGCGCCGGCCTCGGCCTCGGCCAGGATGAGCCGCTCCCGCAGGGATTCGGTGACGAGCCACTGCCAGGAGGTGCCGATGGCCATGGCGAGGATGAGCAGGCTGAAGCCGGAGAGCCGGATCTTGAGGTTGAAGAGGCTCTCGGCGGCGATCTCCACCACCACGGGGAGGGCGACGCCGAGGAACCCCAGGAAGAGGCGGCGGCCCATGGGATCGCCTTCGAGGCGGGCCTTCAGGGTGGCCCAGATCAGGGCGCCGCAGCCCACGAGGTAGGTGATGTCGGCGACGTGGTGGAGGGGCGGATCCAGGGGATGGAGGGGCGGCAGGGCCAGGTTGCGGAAGAAATTCGGGAGCATGCCCAGGGTGATCCAGAGCGGGAAGCGCCGGGAGAGCTGGCGGGGGAAGAGGCGCACCACCGCGAGGCAGAGGGCGATGAACCCGAGGCAGACGAGCAGGCTCTGGGCCCGCTCCAGGGTGTCGAGCCTCAGGGCCGAATCGGCTTCCAGGGCCAGGCTGCCGTGTCGGAGCCCCACCATCAGGCAGGTGATCGAGAGCCAGCCCATCATGCGGTCGCGCCGGGCGAGGGCATCCGCACCGTAGGAGACGGTCAGGGCGAGCAGGGCGCCGGCCTGCAGGGCATCGAGTAGGGTCCAGTCCATGAGCTGCATGCAGAACCGTCCGGCTGGTGGGAGGATGAATGCATCCAGCCTAATCCAAACCGCCTCGCGCCCGTAGCCGCAACCATCCTGGAGCCCCCGTGATCGCCTTCGAGAACCTGGAAGTGCGCTACGGCGCCGCCGCGCCGCCCGCCCTGAAGGGGCTGACCCTGTCCCTCGACCGCGGCATCGTGGGTCTGCTGGGACCCAACGGCTCGGGCAAGTCCACCCTGCTGAAGACCCTGCTCGGCCTCCTGCGCCCCTCCGCCGGCGGCGGCACGGTCCTCGGCCTCCCCCTGGGGGCGCCGGACTCGGCGCGGCTCCGGGGCCGCATCGGCTACATGCCGGAATACGACGCCCTCATCGAGGACGCCTCGGCCTACGAGCAGGTGGCCTTCTGGGGCGAACTGTCGGGCCTGGCGCCCGAGTCCGCCCGGGACCGCGCCCACGAGGTGCTCTACTTCGTGGGACTGGACGAGGCCCGTTACCGCCCGGTGAGCGGCTACTCCACGGGTATGCGCCAGCGGGTGAAGCTGGCCCAGGCCCTGGTGCACAGCCCCGAGCTGGTGTTCCTAGACGAGCCCACCAACGGCCTGGATCCCGACGGCCGCCGCCGGATGCTGGACCTGGTGCTCCGGGTGCATGCGGAGTTGGGCACCGGCGTCATCCTGGCTTCGCATCTGCTGGGGGACGTGGAGCGCGTGGCGGACCAGCTCGTGATCCTCGACCAGGGTCTGATCAAGGCGGCGGGTTCCATGGCGGGGCTGCGCAGGGCGCTGGCCCGGCGGGTGGAGCTGCGCTTCCTGGACCCCCTGGATGCCGCCCAGGAGGCGGGCCTGGGCGAGCTTGGCGCGGTGCTGGACGCCCGCAACGGCCTCTACGACCTGGAACTGGCGGAGGCCGACCCACCGGCCGTGTTCCGCTGGGCGGAGGCGAGAGGGGCGACCCTCATCCAGCTGACGCCCCGCCACGACCGCCTGGACGAGGTGCTGCTGCGCGCCTTGCATGGGACCACCCCCGCCGGACCGGAGGCCTGAGATGCCCATCTACGCCCCCACGCTGCCGCCAGCGCCGGACCTCACTCAGGGCCATCCGCCGGTCCTGGTGCTCATGCGCTTCGACCTGGCCCGCCTCTGGCGCCAGAAGATCGGCCGCTTCTTCGGCTTCGCGTTCCTGCTGGTGCTGATCGTGAAGCTCACGGTCATCTACGTGAAATACCTCCTGGACACGAATGCGGCGCTGCGGCCCATGCAGGACTTCGCCAAGGCGGTGCTCTCCCAGGGTGCCGAATTCCAGGCGGGGCTCCTGGACCCCGCGAGCTACCTGCTCTGGTTCCTGGTGGCCCTGGTGGGCGGGGGACTCGTGGCCCGCGACACGCTCTACCGGGTTCGCCCCCTGATGTACGCCCATCCCGTGTCGCCCAGGGACTACCTGGCGGCCAAGCTGGGTTTCGCCAGCGCGCTGCCCTTCCTGGTGCTCCTGCCCTTCGTGCTCCTGCCCTGGGCCATGTCGCTCATGGTGGCGGGGCTCCACGGCCCCGTCTGGCCCACGGCCCCGCTGCGCCTGCTGCCGGCGGTGGCGGTGCTGTCGCTGCTCATGGGCGCCCTGGCTGTGGGGGCCTCTGCGATGGCCGCCACACCCCGGGCGGGCGTGGGCTGGGTGCTGGGCCTGGTGCTGGGGACCTCGGCCCTGGCCTCCCTGGTCCATGGGCTCACGGGCTTCGCGGGAGCCCAGGCCCTGAATCCCGTGCTGCTGGCGCAGACCTGGCCCCAGCTGTTCGCGGGCATGGACCGGCCCTTCATGGGCTGGCTCCCGGCCGCCCTCGGCACCGCCTTCCACGTTGTCCTCTGGACCTTCGTGGCCGCGCGACGGACCCTTCCCTCCGAGGCGGTGATCTGATGATTTCCCTCGACCGCGCCTCCCTCCGCTACGGCCCCATCCTGGGCCTGAGCCCCACCACCTTCGAACTGTCGGACGGCGGCGGCATCACGGGCCTGCTCGGGCCCAACGGGGCCGGCAAGTCCTCGTTGCTGCAGCTGCTCTCGGGCCTGCTGCCCCCTTCGGGCGGCGAAGTCCGGGTCTTCGGCCAGGCGCCCTTCCGCAACCCTGCCGTGCTGGCCCGCCTGGGCCTCGTGCCTGAGGGCGACCGCCTGCCCGCGGGGCTCCGCGCCGACCGCTGGCTCCGCATGATGGGGGAGCTCTCGGGCCTCTCCGGCGAGGCGCTGAAGGCCGCCCAGTCGCGCGCCCTGGAGACCGTGGGCATGGCCGACCGGGCCCACCTCCCCTTCGCCCGCATGTCCAAGGGGATGCGCCAGCGCATGCGCCTGGCCCAGGCCCTCCTGCACGGGCCGGAGCTGCTCATCCTCGACGAGCCCTTCAACGGCCTGGATCCCGAGGCCCGCCTGGGCCTCATGGACCTCCTGCGCCGGCTGGCGGCGGAGGGCACGCGGGTGCTGGTCTCCAGCCACATCCTCTCGGAGATCGCCCAGCTCACGGATCGCATCCTCCTCCTCTTCCGGGGGCGTCTGCTGGCGGAGGGCACCGTGACGGAGATCCGTCAGCTGCTGGACCGCCACCCGGTGGAGCTTCGCCTCACAGGGGAGCCCCTGGACCTGGCCCGCTGGGCCGTGGAGCAGCCGGAGCTGGCGGCCCTCCGCATGGAGGAGGGCGCCGTCGTCCTTTCCGTGCGGTCGCCCCGGGACATCCTCCCGCGGCTGCAGCAGGCCGCCTCGGGCGGGCAGCTCCCCCTCCGCGCCCTGGATCCCCTGGACCTGAATCTCGATGCGGTCTTCCAGTACCTGACCAAGGACCACGCATGAACCGGCCGGCTCCCAGCGCCCCGTCTCCCCTCGCCACGCTGCGCGCCACGGCGTTCGGCTACGCTCCCCGCCTGCTCCAGGGTCGGGGCTGGGCCGTGGCGGCCCTCGTGGCCGTGCCGGTGGGCCTCAGCCTCGGCATCTTCACCTTCAGCCGCCTCCAGGGCCTCGATACGGATCCGGTGGAGGCCCTGCGCATCTTCCACGACGGCCTCGTGAAGATGATGCTGCCCATCATGGCGCTCGTGGCGGCGCCGGCGGGCATCCGGGAGGACCTGGAGCAGCGCACGCTGCCGCTCCTGCTCGTGCGGCCCGCCGCCGTGTGGACCTACCCCCTGGGCAAGGGCCTGCCCTGGTTCCTGTGGGGCGCGGCCTGGCTGGTGCTCGGCGCCCTGGGCCTGCAGGTGGTGGGCGGGGATCCCTCCCTCCTGCTGGGGCGCATCGCCGCCCTGGTCGGTGCGTGGTGGGGCGAGCTGGCCCTCATGACCCTCGTGGGCCTGGTCTTCAAGCGGGGCACGCTCTGGGGCGCGCTGTACTTCTTCCTGTGGGAGCCCCTGCTGCGGATCTTCCCGCCCCTCCTCCAGCGGCTCACCTTCACGCACTACATCGAGAGCCTGGCCGGCAGCCGGGCGGCCGAGGTGAAGACCCACGAACTGCTGGCCCAGGAGCAGGTGACCACCCACCCGGCCGTGGCGATCCTCGTCCTCCTCGCCTTCGGCGCCCTCTGTTGGGCCCTGGCGGGCTGGAAGCTGCACCGCACGCCGATCGGCCTGGCGGGGAGCGAAGCGGAGGGCTGAGCCGCCCCGCCCCCGCCTCCGGGCCTCAGGGCAGGAGGATGACCGCCCCCTGGGTGGTGCGGGACTCCAGCAGCGCGTGGGCCCGGCCAGCCTCCCGCATGGGAAGCCGGGCATGGATGTGGGCCCGGACCTTCCCCTCGGCCTGGGCGCGGAACAGGTCCGCGGCGGCGGCGCGCAGGTCCGCCGGGTCGGCGATGTGGTGGAAGATGCTGGGCCGCTGGAAGGCCAGGGATCCCCGGCGCCCCAGCTCCGCGGCGTCCACGGGCGGCACGGGGCCGCTGCTGCGGCCGTACGAGGCCAGCAGGCCGAAGGGCGCCAGGCTGTCCAGGGAGGCGGTGAAGGTGTCCTGGCCGACCGAGTCGAACACCGTCCCCACGCCGGCGCCGCCCGTGGCGCGGCGCACCTCCGCGGCCAGGCCGTCGTACGTGCCGCCCCGGGGAACGACGAGGGCCGTCTGCGCGCCCTCCGCCTCAACCTGACGGGCCTTCTCCTCGCGGCTCACCACGCCGATGACCTGAGCCCCCTCCCGGGCCAGCCAGCGGGTGAGGATCAGCCCCACGCCGCCCGCCGCCGCATGGACGAGGACCCAGGGACTGCGGTCGGCGCGCCAGACCCGCCGCACGAGCATGTGCGCGGTGAGCCCCTTGAAGAGGAGCGCCGCGGCCTCATCGTCGGCGAGACCGTCCGGCAGGGGGACGAGGCGGTCGGCCGGATGGTTCCGGGCCTCGGCGTAGGCGCCCGTGGGGCCGTCCACGTAGCCGACGCGCTGTCCGATCGAGAGGCCCGCCACGCCGGGCCCCAGTGCCTCCACCACGCCGGCCGCCTCGAAGCCCGGCGCGGCGGGCAGGGGCACCGGGTAGGCGCCGCTGCGCTGGTAGATCTCGATGTAGTTCACCCCGATGGCCCGGTGCCGGATCCGCACCTCTCCCGGGCCCGGCTCGGGCAGGGGCGCCTCCACCCAGGTGAGCACCTCGGGGCCCCCGGTGGCCTGGAACTGGATCTGGTGGTTCACGATGACCTCCTATTGTTCGACTATAATCAAACAATGAACCCATGGTGGACCTGCCGGATGCCCCGTCAAGCAAATTATTCGATGATCGTCTAACTGTTTGACTCCGTAAGTTCGGACTGCCATGCTCGGGCCATGCGAGCCGTCCCCCAGCCCGAGCGCGACCAGATCGACCTGGCGGCCGTGCTCTACGCCCTCAGCGATCCCACGCGCCTGGAGCTGGTGCGCCAGCTGGCCGAGGCCGGCGAGCGGGCCTGCGGGACCTTCGGGGTGAGCGCGACCAAGGCCACCCTCAGCCACCATTTCAAGGTGCTGCGGGAGGCGGGCCTGATCCACACCCGCGTGGAGGGGGTGTACCGCATCAACAGCCTGCGCAAGCAGGATCTGAACGCGCGATTCCCGGGGCTCCTGAATGCGGTGCTGAAGGCCGCCGGGCGATAGACTGGGGGGATGGCCGAACCCTTCCGCATCGTTACGCCCGAGGGCACCGAGATCCTGGTGGAGACCCTCCCGCAGGTGCGCAGCTGCGCCCTGGGGTTCTGGGTGCGGCGGGGCTCGCGGCATGAGGGGCCGGAGGAGGAAGGCCTGGCCCACTTCCTGGAGCACACGGTCTTCAAGGGCACCGAGTCCTACCCCACGCCCGACGAGCTGGCCGAGGCCACGGACCGCCTGGGGGGCCACGTGGACGCCTTCACGGGCAAGGAGGTGGCCTGTTTCTACGGCAAGGTGCTGGCGGACCAGCTGCCGGATCTGGTGAAGCTCCTGGGCGACCTGGTCACCACGCCCCGCTTCGACGCGGAGGAACTGGCCCGCGAACGCAGCGTCATCCTCGAGGAGATCGCCCAGAGCGAGGATCAGCCGGACGACTGGGTGAGCGAGCTGTTCTACGGGCGCTTCTGGGAGGGCTCGCCCCTGGCCCACCCCATCCTGGGCCGGCCCGGGCAGGTGGCCGCCTACGGACCCGCGGAGGCGCGGGCCTTCTTCGAGGCCACCTACCGGCCGGAGAACCTGGTGATCACCGCGGCGGGGGCGATCGAGCCGGAACCCCTGATGGCGCTCCTGCGCCCGGTCCTGGACCGGCTTCCGCGGGGGAGGGCCCATGGCGCCGGCGGCCCCAGCGTCGCGCGGCCCTTCCTCCTGAACGTCCCGCGCCGGGACCTGCAGCAGGTGAACCTGGTGCTGGGATTCCCGGCGCCCTCCCACCAGAGCGCCGACCGCGCCGCGGCCCATCTCCTGAGCCATGTGCTGGGCGGGGGCGCCGCCTCGCGTCTCTTCATGGAACTGCGCGAGCGCCGGGGCCTCTGCTACCAGGTGGGCAGCTACCTCAGCCCCTACGCCGACACGGGGGCCCTGCAGATCACCGCCAGCTGCGCCGCGGCCCAGGCCCGGGAGCTGGTGCAGCGCGCCATGGCGGAGTGCGCCCGGGTGCGGGGGCGCGGGGTGGAGGCCGACGAACTGGACCGCGCCAAGCTCCAGGCCCGGACCAGCCTGGTCTTCAGCCAGGAATCCAGCAGCAGCCGCATGTTCAGCCTGGCCCACCAGGCCATCCACCAGGGGCGCCTGCAGTCCCTGGACGAGCAGATGGCCGAGATCGAGGCCGTCACCCTGGCGGACTTGGCGCGGGTGGCGGCGGAGCTGCTGGATCCCGGCCGGGTGGGCCTCAGCGCCCTGGGGACGCGCCGGAACGGCGAGATCCGCCCGAAGGACCTGGTGGCCTGAGTCAGAGGACGCGGGCCATCCGGCGGACCGCCTCCGCCAGCTCGCGCTCGTCCAGGGTCGAGAATCCGAGGCGGAGGCTGGGCCTGGGGCGGCCCTGAAAGTCGAACCGCCGGCCGGTGTAGAGCCCGACGCCCACCTCCCGGGCCCGGGCGGCCCAGGCCTCGACCTCGAGGGCGGGGTCCACCGTCAGCCACAGGCTCATGCCGCCCGCGGGCAGGTCGAAGGCCACGGCCCCGCCCAGGTGGCGGCGAAGGGCCCCGGCCAGGACCTCCCGCCGGGCCTGGTAGATCCGGCGCATCTTCCGGGCGTGGCGCTGGAGCAGCCCGTCTTCCAGCAGTTCCGCCACCGCCCGCTGGAGGATGAGGTCCCCCTGGCCGTCCGCCGCCGCCCGGCGGGCGGCCAAGGCCTGGACGAGGGCCGGGGGGCCGGACACGAACCCGATGCGGAGGCCCGGCGCGAGAATCTTCGACAGCGTTCCCAGGTAGACGACCACCCCGCGGGGGTCCTCCCCGGCGAGGGGGAGCACGGGCCGGCCTTCGAAGTGGAACTCGTTGTCGTAGTCGTCCTCCAGGAGGGCGATGCGGTGACGGGCCGCCAGGTCGAGCAGGCGCAGACGGCGGGCGGCCCCCATGGTCACCGTGGTGGGGAACTGGTGGTGGGGCGTGAGGTAGACGGCCCGGAGCGGCCCCTGCGCGAGGAGCGGCTCCAGCGCATCCACCCGCAGGCCTGCCGCGTCCACCGGCACCGGCACCAGCTCCGCGCCGGCGGCTCGCAGGGTGGCCCAGGCCGCCGGGTAGCCCGGATCCTCCACCGCCACGCGGTCCCCGGGACGGAGCAGGGTGCGGGCCACGAGATCCAGGGCCCCCTGGCTCCCGCCGGTGACCATGACCCGGTCGGCGGTGGCGGCCAGGCCCCGCATCTCGGAGAGGAGGCGTGCCAGTGCGGTGCGCAGGCGGGGCTCGCCGGCGGGATCGCCGTAGCCCAGCAGTTCCGGATGCCCCAGGGCCCGGCGGTAGGCCCGGGCGAGGAGCTCCGTGGGCACCAGCCGGAGGTCCGGGAGGCCGCCCCCGAAGTCCAGGCCCTCGCTGCGGGGGCGTGCAGGCACAGGGCCCGGCGCCGCCAGATCGTAGCCGGGGCCCGCCCCGGTCCTGGCCCGGCCCGTGGGGACCTCGGGCAGCCCCGGGGCCACGCGGGTGGTGCGTCGCTCGGAGACGATCCAGCCCTCGGCCTCCAGCTCCCGGTAGGCGGCCAGCACGGTGTTGCGATGGACCGCCAGGGTCTCCGCCAGGCTCCGCGAGCCGGGCAGGGCATCCCCCGGCCGCAGGCGGCCCCGGCGGATGTCGCCGCGGATGGCGTGGGCGATCTGCTGGAAGACCGGCTCGCGGGTGGTTCCGGCCCGGAGGGCGACGGGGAAGGTCCAGGGGCGCATGGACTAGTTGTAATGATGAAAATGGATCTTTTCAATGGGCCATGGAACCGGATCCTGGAGGCAGCCCCGTCGGGCCCAGGAGTTTTCATGCGCACGTCGAAACCCCATCCCGAATTCGCCCCGAAGGGCTACCAGGGCTTCCTCCAGGTCGTCGGATACCTCCGCGCCAGCGGGCTGGACCAGGACCTCCTCCATCTGGTTGAGGTGCGGGCCTCCCAGTTGAACGGCTGCGCGTTCTGCATGGACATGCACGCCACCGCGGCCCTGGAGGCCGGCGAGTCCCCGCGGCGGCTGAACCTCGTGGCGGCCTGGCGGGAGGCGCCGATGTTCACCCCGCGGGAGCGGGCCGCCCTGGCCTGGACCGAGGCCCTCACGGAGCTGGGCCGCCAAGCCGTGGACGACGCCCTCTACGCGGCCACCCGGCAGCACTTCTCCGAGCAGGAGCTGGTGGATCTCACCTACGCCATTGCCCTCATCAACGCCTGGAACCGCCTGGGCGTGGGCCTGCAGCCCGACCTCCCCGGGGTGTCCGCATGAGCGCGAGCCTCGTCTGCCACCAGGACCGGACGCCCGCCCTCGAGGCCATCCGCGCCCTCTACGCCGCGGCGCCCCTGCGCCGTCCCATCCACGATCCCGAGCGCATCCGCCGGATGTTCGAGGGCTCCAACGTGGTGCTCTCCGCTTGGGACGGGGAGCGCCTCGTGGGCCTCCTGCGCGGCTGGACCGACTTCGCCTTCGACGGGTACATCTGCGACCTGGCCGTCCACCCCGCCTATCAGAAGGCCGGCGTGGGACGGATGCTCCTGGACCGGGCCCTGGCCCTCGGCGAGGGCGTGCAGTGGGTGCTCCTCGCCTCCCCCATCGCGAAGGACTACTACGCCCACGTGGGCTGGGAACGGGTGGAGAACGGCTGGAAGATGACCCGTGACGGCTGGAATCCCGGATCCATGGAGGCGTACCAGGCCGAGCACGCCGACCTGGCGGCGAAGGCCTGAGGCCGCGGGAATACCGCTAGAATGACGGGGGGCTTCGGCCCCCTTTCCATCTATGACGCATCCTTCCGCCATGCCCTGGGATCGCCCTGCGCCGGAGCGCGGGGGGCTGCCGTCGGCCTGGTCCCTGCTGCCGGAGGAGCTGGCGGCTCTGGGCTGCCCGGGGAGTGCCCTGGAGACCTTCCGCCGCCTGCACCGCCCCTGGACCTGGGAGGACGGCGCCCCGCGCCTGGGTCCCACCATCCGGCGCTGGCTTGAGGCGGTGGCGGACCTGCGCCTGCCCGGGATCACGGAACGCCAGGCCTCGGGGGACGGGTCGACGAAGCTCGCGCTGGCGCTCTCCGACGACAGGCGCATCGAGGCCGTCCACATGCCCCGCAGAGTGCGAAACCCGCGCGTCACCTACTGCATCTCCAGCCAAGTGGGCTGCGCCATGGGCTGCACCTTCTGCGCCACGGGCAGCATGGGCATCCTGCGCAACCTGCAGCCCGGCGAGATCCTGGGCCAGGTGCTGACCCTCATGCGGGACCTGGGCCCCGAACGGGGCCACGACCTCACCCTGGTCTTCATGGGCATGGGTGAGCCCCTCCACAACCTCGACCACCTGCACCGCGCCATCCGCCTGCTCTGCCACCCGGCGGGCCTGGGCCTCTCGGCCCGTCGCATCACCGTGAGCACTTCGGGCCTGGTGTCGGGCATCGAGCGGCTGGCCGCCCTGGAGCCCCGTCCCCTCCTGGCCCTCAGCCTCAACGCCACCACGGACGAGGCCCGCAGCCGGACCATGCCCGTGAACCGGGTGTGGAACCTGGCGCGGCTGCGCCAGGCGCTCGACGCCTGGGGGCCGAAGCGCGGCGAGAAGTTCACCTTCGAGTACGTCCTGCTGGCCGGCGAGAACGACACCGAGGCCGACGCCGACCGCCTCGCCGACTGGCTGGGGGAGCTCCGCCACGGCCACAACCTGAACCTCATCCCCATGAACGAACACGGTGCCAGCGCCTTCCGGGAGCCCGGCGAGGACCGCGTGCAGGCCTTCTCCGACTGGTTGAAGGCCCGGGGCTGCTTCGTCACCGTCCGCCGCAGCCGGGGCCGGGACGTGCAGGGGGCCTGCGGACAGCTGGTGAAGGAAAGGACTTGAGCCCGGAGCGGGGAGGCCGGACGCTGGGAGCCATGCGCATCCCAGTCCACCAGCTTCCCCACGGTCTCGGCCTCGACCTGCCGGCCTACGCGACGTCCCATGCGGCGGGCATGGATCTGCGGGCGGCGATTCCGGAGGGGGAGACCTGGGAACTGGCGCCGGGCCAGCGTCGGCTGGTGCCCACGGGGCTGGTGATGGCCATCCCGCCGGGCTTCGAGGGGCAGGTGCGGCCTCGCTCGGGGCTGGCGCTGAAGCACGGGGTCACGGTGCTGAACGCGCCGGGCACCATCGACGCCGACTACCGGGGCGAGGTGCAGGTGCTCCTGGTGAACCACGGCCAGGAACCCTTCCAGCTGCGCAGGGCGGAGCGCATCGCCCAGCTTCTCGTGGCGCCGGCCGCCGCCTGGATCTGGGTGCCGGAGTCCAGCGTGGACCTCCTGGGCGACACCGATCGCGGGGGCGGCGGCTACGGGTCCACGGGCCGCTGAACGGCGAAGCGCCCGGCCGGAGCCGGGCGCTTCGTGTCGCAGACCAGCTCAGTAGCCGGCCTTCCTGGGGTAGGCGGGCCGGGGGGTGGCCTTCACGGGATGCTTGGCGAGGGAGGCCTCGATCTCCTGGATGGCGCGATCGAGCTGGGGATCCTTGCCCTGGACCAGCTGGGCCGGGTCGTCCATCACCTCGATGTCGGGGTCCACGCCGTGGCCCTCGACGATCCACTGGCCCTCCTTCGAGTAGATGCCGAAGGTGGGCACGGTGACCGCGCCGCCGTCGATGAGGCCGGGGGCGCCGCTGATGCCGATGAGGCCGCCCCAGGTGCGCCGGCCGATGATGGGACCAAGGCCCGCCTGGCGGAAGTACATGGGGAAGGCGTCGCCGCCGGAGCCGCTCCAGCCGTTGATGAGCATGGCCAGGGGGCCGTCGTGGGCCACGGGCGGCCACTGCCAGTTCATGCCGTCGCGCACGCCCCAGTAGTTCAGGACCTTCCGCCCCAGCAGCTCGATGAAGCGGTCGGGGATCTGGCCGCCGCTGTTGAAGCGCTCGTCGATGACGAGGCCGGGCTTGGTCCACTGGCCGCGGAACTGGCGGACCAGGTCGTCCTGGCCGCCGATGCCGGTATCGGGCACGTAGACGTAGCCGATCTTCCCGCCGGTGGCCTTGTCCACGTAGCGGCGCTGGGCCTCCACCCAGTCCAGGTAGCGGAGCCGGGCCTCGCTGGGCACCGTCTCGACCTCGATGTCGTGGGCGCCGTCCAGGGTGGGCCTGTCGTTCACCGTGAGGAGCACCGTCTTGCCCGCCAGGCCTGCGAAGGCGGCCCAGGGGTCGGTCCTCGGATCCAGCGGGATGCGGTTCACGGCCAGGAGGTAGTCGCCCTCCTTCACCTTCAGGCCAGGCTGGGCCAGGGGGGCCTTGGCCTGGGTGTCCCAGTCGGCGCCCCGGAGGATGCGCTTGATGCGGAACGCCCCGTTCTCCAGGGTGTAGTCGGCGCCCAGCAGGCCCACGCCCAGCCGCGGCCCGGCCTCGAGGTCGCCGCCACCCCGGTAGCTGTGGGACGAGTTCAGTTCGGCGATCAGCTCCCCGAGGACGAAGTTCACGTCCTCCCGGGTGACGCAGGCGTCCAGCAGCTTCCCGTACCTCTCATGCATGGCCTTCCAGTCCACCCCGTGCATCCCCGGGTCGTAGAAGAGGTCCCGCTCCTGGCGCCAGGCGTCGTCGAAGATCTGCCGCCACTCGGCCCGGGGATCCACCTCCATCATCAGCTCGCCGGTGGGGAGCTTCTTGTCCATCTTCTGGTCGGGCTTCAGGTCCACGATGGCGAAGTCGGCCTTCTTGTTGACCAGGACCTTGCTGCCGTCGGCGGAGACAGCAGCTCCGTCCACGTCCGGCAGGATGGTCTTCTCCTCCCGCTCCTTCAGGTCGTAGGTGTACAGCGCGGACTTCGTCTCGCCCTGGGCGTTGAGCTGGGCGGCACGGCGGTAGACCACCTTGCCCTTCACGGCCGCCAGGTCCATGTAGTAGCCCGGCGCCGGCGGCAGCAGGACCATCCGGCCCTCCATGCCCTCGAGGTCGATCCCGACGGCCTTGGGGGCCTCCTTCTGGGCGGCCTCCTTGGCCTTTGCGTTCCCGTTCTCCTTGGCGTCCTTCTTCTCCTCCTTGGCCTTCTCGTCCTTGGCGGCGTCGGCGTCGTTGCGGGCCGCGAGGGGGGAGGCCACGTCCTTCCGGAGCGGCAGGGCCGCCAGCTTCGAGGTGGCGGCGTACACCCAGGTGTTGTCCAGGTCGCTGTAGGTGGGGCTGAAGTGCTGGCCGGTGGTGAGGAAGAGGTAGTCCCCCTCGGGATCGAAGGCCACGTCCCCGGCATCGTAGAAGGGCGAGGTCACCTCGTGGCGCTTCCCCTCCTTCGTGTCGTAGAGCATCACGACGCTGTTGCGGTTCTCGGTGTCGCGGACGTAGGTGAACCAGCGGCTGTCGGCGGACCAGGAGACATGGAACCCCTCCAGGTTGCCCTCGTACATGAACAGGCCCTTGTCCACGGCAGCGACCTTGCCGGTGGCCACATCGCAGAGGTTGATGCGCATGGCCTGGTCGGCGAAGACGACGTGCTTGCCGTCGGGAGACCAGGTGATGTGGTAGCGGAAGCCGGGGCCCATGTGGGTGACCTGGCGCTCGGCGCCGGAGCCGTCGGCGGGGCGCACCCACAGCTCGTACTCGCCGCTGCGGTCGCTGAAGTAGGCCAGCTCCCTGCCATCGGGCGACAGGGCCGGGAACCGCTCGCCGACGCCCGAGGTGCGGGTGAGATCGAGGACGTAGCCCCGCTCGCCTGGCACGGAGAAGAGATCGCCCCGGGCCTCGAAGACGGCCCGCTTGCCCTGGGGGGACAGGGTGGCGTTGCGGATCAGCTTGCTGGCGTTCTCCTCGCGGGGCTTCAGGGTGGCCATGTCCGTGGCCACCTCGACCTTCACCTCCACGAGTTTCTCCGAGGGCAGTTCCACGCGGTAGAGCCGGCCGCCCGCCTCCAGGACGATGTCCGAGGGCCCGATGGCGGGGAAGTGGACGTCATATTCCTTGAAGAAGGTGACCTGCTTGAAGGCGCCGGTCTTCAGATCGTAGGACCAGAGGTTGTTCCGCTTCAGGGCGTCGCGGTCGGAGAGGAAGTAGAGGGTGTCTCCGTGCCACATGGGCAGGGCATCGTTGGAGCCGCCCTCGCCGTGGGGCAGGCGCCGGGCCGTCTTCCGCTCCAGGTCGAAGAACCAGATCTCCGAAGCCATGCCGCCCCGGTAGCGCTTCCAGGTCCGGAATTCGCGGCTGATGGGCTGGTAGGCCAGGGTCTTCCCGTCAGGGGAGAGGGCGCCGAATTCGCCGTAGGGCATGGGCAGGGCCGTCGGCAGGCCCCCCTGGGCGGGAACCTCGAACAGCCGGTTGAAGCGGTCCCGGCCCGAGAGCATGCCGGAGGCGAAGAGCAGCGACTTGCCGTCAGGGGTCCAGTCGAGCACCCGGTCGGGCATGGGGTGGTGGGTGATCCGGATCGGCACGCCGCCGTCCACCGGGATCCGGTAGATGTCCAGGTTGCCGTCGTAGTCGGCGCTGTAGGCGAGGGACCGCCCGTCCGGGGAGAAGCGGGCGAAGCTCTCCTCGCCCTTGGGGGTGGAGAGCCGGTTGGCCAGGCCGCCGGTCTTGGGCACCACCCAGATGTCGCCGGCGTAGGTGAAGGCGATCTGCGTGGCGGACACATCGGGATAACGCATGAGCCGGGCATCGATCTCGGCCTGGGCCGAGGAGGCCAGGACCAGGGCGCAGGCCAGTGAGGTGAGAAGACGCATCAACACACTCCTTAGGTGGGGGAGAAGTCCAGGCTACGCCCGGGACCCTTTCCGGGTTGAGTCCGGGACCCCCGGTCAGCGGTAAAATAAGGCATCCGCCGGCCGGCCCCGGAACCCCCGGGGCGGGGCGGTTCGTGAGGTGGGCCATGACACGCAAAGACTGGATCCAGGCGGGCATGGCGGCGGCAGCCCTCCTCCTGGCGGCCTGCCGTCCCCCCCAGCCGGCCCTGCCCCAGCCGCCCCCGGTCTCCCTGAGCCTCCAGCCCGCAGATGTCACGGTGACCATGGGCCGCGACCTCCAGTTCGGCCATCGAATCACCAGCGGGGGGGCCGCCGGCGTGGACTGGCGGGTGGTGGAACCCGGAGGCGGCAGCATCGACGCCCAGGGCCGCTACCGGGCCCCGGAGCGGGCGGGCGTGTTCACCGTGGAGGCCCGGCCCCAGGCCGATCCCTCGAAGGCGGTGCGGGCCCGGGTGACCGTCGTGCCCCCTCCCTCCGGCTTGATCTCCGCCCCGTCCACCGTGGCACCCGAAGCCACCGGGCTCCGCGCCGGCGTGCCGGTGCAGCCAGGCTGCCGGTTCGCCTGGACCCTCACGGGGGGCACCCTCCTGTCCGGGGCCGAGACGGACACCGTCACCTTCAGCGCCGGCGGGGGCCCCAGCCTGG
>MTLD01002275.1_pt1 | contig 32143 bp, 25 predicted proteins | sample 1982471 | NCBI WGS metagenome assembly MTLD01 (sample SAMN05712604, study PRJNA340218) | biofilm metagenome | isolation source: sample SPM anode biofilm adapted to -50 mV | place: USA | collected 2012-02-03 | reverse complement strand
AGGGTCTCCACGAGACAGCCGGGTCGCCGAAATATCAACCACGATATTCCTGCCCCGGTTTTTTTGCGTCCGGGGCAGGCAAAGGGGAAAAAAAGCCGGAGAGAAACTGCCGCAAAGCGCGCGTCCACATCGACCAGATAGACGAGAAATGCTAAACCATCCGCGAGGATGGGGCGGAAAGCCCAAGGGTCTCACCGAGACAGCCGGGTTGCCGAAATATCACGCAGCGCGATATGAAGCAAGCCGGCTTTTTTGTCCCCCCCAGTCCACCGGCCCAGCAGCAAAACCGAAAAGGAGATCCTATGAAGCAACTGATAACGAGCAAGCTGGCAGTACTTTACCTGTTCCTGATCACAGTCATCGCTGGCTGCGGCGGCGGAGGTGGCTCCCTCTCCACCGAGGTGGTCAGCGGCGTCGCCGCCGTCGGCGCACCCCTGGCAGGCCAGGTGACCCTGAAGGATTCCTCGGCGCAACCGCGCGAGAAGACGGCCACCATCGACCAGAACGGCAACTTCGCCTTCGACGTATCCGGCATGACCGCTCCTTTCATCATGCAGGCCAAAGGGAGCGCCGGTGGGACGAACCACACGCTGCACTCCCTGGCCAAGGGAAGCGGAAGGGCCAACATCAACCCTCTGACCGACCTGATCGTGGCTAGCGCCGCCGGCGTCTCCGATCCGGCGACGGCCTACGCGGACCCCGACCCCGCCCGCACCAGACAGGCGGGGGACAACCTCGCTGCGGCAACCAGCATGGTACTTGCGAAACTGCAGCCGCTTATGGCCCAGTTCGGCGTCTCGGGAACCGACCCGATCACCTCGCCCTACCTGGCAAACCACCAGAACATGGACCAGATGTTCGACCAGGTGACGGTAACCCTGGCGGCTGGCGTGGTCACCATCGTCAACAAGCAAAGCGGGAGCGTCATCTGCAACGGGAGCGTTACCAATATGGCGCAGGCCACCGTTAACACTGCCAACATACCGGTTCCGCTCGCCATCCCCGCGGCGCCGGCAGGCGTTACCGCGACCGGGAGCATGGGGCAGATCACCCTCAACTGGAGCGCCGTCGCCAACGCCACCTCCTACAACGTCTACTACGGGACCACTGCAGGTATGACCACCGCCACCGGGACCAAGGTCGCCACCACCGGGAACAGCTATGCCCATACCGGCCTTGCGGCTGGCGCCAGCTACTACTACCTGGTTACCGCGGTGAACAGCACCGGGGAGGGGGCTCCTTCCGCGGCGGTCCGGGGCATGGTACCGACCACCACATCACCTTCTGCGCCTGCGGCGCCGACCGGGGTCTCTGCCGCCGGAGGGAGCAACCAGGTCGCCGTCACTTGGAGCCCGGTCACCGGCGCGACCTCCTACAACATCTACTGGTCCAAGAGCGCCGGGGTGACCGTCGCCAACGGGACCAAGCTTGCCAACGCCACGAGCCCCGCCGTCCATGCCGGCCTTACCGAAGCGACCAGCTACTACTACATCGTCACCGCGGTGAACGCGGCCGGCGAAAGCCAAGCCTCGAGCGAAGTCACGGCAGTAACAAGCCCTGCCGTCCCGCTCGACGGACAGGCGCTTTATACCCAATACTGCAACGGCTGCCACGGGACGGCGAAGCAGGGTAAAACCGCACTGGCGATCCAGGGGGCGATCGACGCCAACATTGGGGGGATGGGAAGCCTGAGCGGGCTTACCGCGGCCCAGGTCGCGGCGATTGCAACGACGACAGCACCGGTGGTGACACCCCCGCCGACTACCACTCCGCTCGACGGGCAGGCGCTCTACACTCAGTACTGCAACGGCTGCCACGGGACTGCAAAGCAGGGGAAAACCGCGCTGGCGATCCAGGGGGCGATCGACGCCAACGTGGGCGGGATGGGGAGCCTGAGCGCCCTCACCGCAGCCGAGGTCGCGGCTATTGCGACGACGACCGCACCCGTTGTGACGCCTCCCCCTACCCCTGCCTGCGGCAGCTGCCACGCCATCCCCCCGGCTACAGGCAAGCACGCCTACCACAGCAGCCGCGCCACCTGCGCCAGCTGCCACGGCACGGGTTACAGCACCACCACGGTTAACGCCGCGACCCACGCAAACGGGGTGAAGAACCTGGCGACGAACATCGGCTGGAACGCAACCAACAGGACCTGCTCCAATTCCTGCCACGGCACCAAGAGCTGGGGGCTATAAAAAAGGCATCGCACACGGATGACGCGGATGACGCGGATACCGGCGGATAGATCTCGAAAACAAATGATTTAAACTGCGAGGTTTATGGTGTAGAGACGTAAAGGCTTGCACGGGTTGGGGTTATCTGCAGTTATCGTCTTTGTATCCGCGTCATCCGCGTGCGATGCAGTTGTCTGAGGTTCTAAAAGTCTAAAAAAAAGCCCCTGCCGCAAACGCGACAGGGGCTTTTCATGTTGATACCCAAACCAGCTTTAGGCCAGGTCCTGGGCCGCCTTGTAGATGATGTCGAAGAGCTCGGGGATGTCCTTCTCGGCGATGCAGGAGAAGGCGATACGGAGGTCGGTCTTGGTGGTGGAGATGGCGCCGACGCCGTATTTCTCCAGAAGGTGCACGCGGAGCTTCTCGGCGTCGACGTGCTTCAGCTTCAGGCACATGAAGTAGCCGGAGTTGAATGGGTAGTAGTCCCACGCCTTGTCGTACTTGCCGCTGTTCAGCACTTCCTTGGTCTTGAGCGCGCGCCCCTTCATGATCTGGAACTTCTCTTCCTTCTGCTTCAAGAAGTCGGGGGAGCGCAGCGCCTCGATGACGAAGGTCTGGGAGGGGTGCGGGCAGTTGGAGATGCGGGCACGGATGATCCCCATCGCCTTCTTCTCCAGCGCGTTCATCACCGGTGCGTTCTCGTAGTTGTTGCCGTCGGCGAAGGTGATGAAGCCGGTGCGGAAGCCCCAGACGAACTCCTCCTTGGTTGCACCGTCCAGCTTGACGGCAAGGATGCGCGGGTGGAGGTTCGCGAGCTTGCCGAACAGGGATTCCTTCATGCTGTCTTCATAGAAGAGGCCGAAGTACGCGTCGTCGGTGATGACGACGACGTTGCAGCCACCCTCGGCGACTTCCTTGATGGCGGCGACGAGGGCGTCCCCCTCGGCCTGGGTCGGGGTGTAGCCGCTCGGGTTGTTCGGGAAGTTGAGGAGCACGATGACCTTCCCCTTCTCCTCCGCGGAGTTCTGCAAGACCGCCTTGAAGGCGTCGATGTCGTAGCCGCCGCTCGCGGTGAAGGTCGGGTGCTTCTTCACGATGGCGCCGGAGCAGGTGCCGAAGGTGAGGTTGTAGTTGCCCCAGAGCATGTCGGGGAGGATCAGGTGGTCACCCTTGTCGACGAACATGTCGGCCACGATGGAGAGACCGTGGGTGAGCGCGTTGGTGACGATGGGGTTGCTGAAGTGCTTGCCAACCTGGCTCGGGTTCTCACGCAGCATCTTCTCGCGCCAAAGGGAACGCAGCTCGGGCTTGCCTGCCGGCGGTGCGTACGGGAAGATGTCCTTGGGATCGAAGGCGGTGAGCTTGTCCTGGATGCAGGAGAGGAACATCGGGCCGCCGTTTTCGGTGGCGATGCCGATGGTGGCGTTGAACTTGTGGGCTTTCTCCTTGGCTTCAGCCGACTGGGTCAGGATACCTTTGGGGAAGAAGAGATTCTTGCCGAGATCCGACAGCATCTCCAGGACATGGGGGCTGTGCTGGGCTAGAGACTCGTTAAGTTCCGCGGCCAATGGATTCATTAATTCCTCCTGAAGCTAATATGGATATTGCCCGGGGGCAGTTCCGCTGTCTGGAGCGGGGATAGACACGACATTAAATCTCTATAGCGCCCTCTTGTCAACGGTTAATGTGAGGGTTGCAGGGTGGACGCTAATATCTATGGTATTCAAAGGGGCGCCTCCTGGGTCACCGCCCCAAGAGGAGTTCCATCAGCTTGTAGCCCGGTTCCACCTTGAGCCCGGTTGCGGCGGCGGAGGATTCGTCGTAGCCGGCGACTTCCTTTTTCTCGTCCTTTTCGCCTGCGTAGATGACGAAGGGAACCGGATCGGAGGTATGGGTCATGAGCGCGATCGGCGTCGGGTGGTCCGGCGCGCATAGGATGCGGTACTCGCCGTACTGTTTGACCCCCTCCAGCACGGGTCCTACCACTTTCTCGTCGAAGAGCTCGATAGCCCTGATCTTGTCCTGAAGTTTCCCAGAATGCGACGCCTCGTCCGGGGCTTCCACGTGGACGAAGACGAAGTCGCGATCCTTGAGCGCCTCGATGGCGGCCTTAGCCTTGCCGTCAAAATTGGTGTCGAGGTAGCCGGTGGCTCCTGGGACGTTGATGATGTCGAGCCCGGCATAGACGCCGATCCCCTTGATCAGGTCTACGGCGGAGATAACCGCGCCGGTGAGGCCGAACTTGGGACCGAACTGTTCCATCGCCGGCGCCTTCCCCTGCCCCCAGAGCCAGATCGAGTTGGCTGCGGCCTCGCCCTTGGCGGAGCGCCTCTTAATCTGCGGGTGGTTGTGAAAGATCATCTGCGCCGAGTTCATGATGTAGATAAGGCGGTCGCTCCCCTCCCCGGAAGGCAGGTGGGTGAGGATGTCCTGGCCGGTGATGTCGTGCGGCGGGGTCGCCTTGATCTGGCTCTTGCCGTTGTGCCAAACCATCAGGTGGCGGTAGCTTACCCCCGGGTGGAAGGAGAATTCCTCGTCACCCAGCTGGCGCTGCAACTCCTCGATCAGCTCGCGGCCGTCCTCGGTGGAGATGTGGCCGGCGGAGTAGTCCTCCATGATGAGCTTACCGCCGCGCGCGTCGAGATGCACCAGGTTCACCCGGAAGGCGACGTCGTCGGGGCCGAGCTCCACCCCCATGCTGGCCGCTTCCAGCGGCGAGCGGCCGGTGTAGCACTGGACCGGGTCGTAGCCAAACATGGAAAGGTTGGCCACGTCGCTTCCCGGGGGGTACCCCTCGGGAACGGTGTGGGCAAGGCCGAGCCTGCCGCGCCTGGCCATGAAGTCCATGTTGGGGGTCTTGGCCGCCTGAAGCGGCGTCTTGCCTTCAAGTGCTGCGACTGCCTGGTCCGACATGCCGTCGCCTAAAAGAACTACGTACTTCATATCTCGATCCTTTTTGCTGCTTTTGGTTTGGTGGTCGGTCTCGCGGTTTTTACTGCTGTGGACTTCATGGACCCGATGGACCCAATGGACCTGGACCCAATGGACCCAATGGACCCAATGGACCCAATGGACCCAATGGACCCAATGGACCCTGTGGACCCCTGTGGAGCTCTTTTCGGCTACCCCCTCGGGTGGAACTGGGCGTGCAGCTTCTTCATCCGCTCGCGGGTCACGTGGGTGTAGATCTGCGTGGAGGACAGATCCGCATGCCCCAGCATGATCTGCACACTCCTCAGGTCGGCGCCGTTCTCCAAAAGGTGCGTGGCGAAGGAGTGACGCAGGGTGTGCGGCGAAATGCTGGTCCTCACCCCCGCCTGCAGCGCCCTCTTCTTTATTATGTTCCAGAAGGCCTGGCGGCTCATGCCACCACCCAGCCGGCTCAAAAAAAGAAGCGGGCTCGACTTCTCCTTCAAGATCTCACCCCGCGCCTTTTGCAGGTAGAGCTCGGTCGCTCGGCAGGCACTCTCCCCCATCGGAACCAGCCTCTCCTTGTCCCCCTTGCCGATGGTCATCAGATAACCGGCGGAGAGGTTCACCTCGCCAAGCTTCAACCCCACCAGTTCCGAGACGCGAAGCCCGGTGGCGTACAAAAGCTCCAGCATCGCCTTGTCCCGCAGTTCCTGGACACCGGTGTCGAGCGTGCTGTTCAAAAGAGCCTCCACCTCGCGCCCGGAGAGGACCGCCGGCAGCTTGCGCACCCCCTTGGGGGCCTCGACGATGGCCGTCGGGTTCAGCTCGCAGTACCCCTCGCGGAGCAGGAAGCGGTGCAGCATCCGCATCGCCGAAAGGGCCCGGGCCCGGCTCCTGGGGGAGATCCCTTCCCCCTTGAGCTTCGCCAGGAAACCGGTGACGTCGCTCGCACGGATGTCGCCGGGCTCCCGCTCGCCCAGAAAGAGAAGGTACCGGTTCAGGTCGCGGCTGTAGGCGGCCACCGTGTTCGCCGCCGCCCCCTTCTCGACCAGGAGGTAGTTCAGGAAAAGATCGAGGTAACGGTCCACTAACCGTCAACGGCCGCAAGGAGCTCCTTGCGGATCTCCTCCAGCTTCCCGGGATTCACGACCTTCGCCCCGAAGATGTCCTTCACGTAGAAGACGTCGGCCACCTGATCCACCTTGGTGGAGATCTTGGAGACGCCGATGTAGAGACCCAGCCTGGTCAGGGTGCTGGTGATGGCGTAGAGAAGGCCGATCTTGTCGTGGGCGTAGATATCGATGACCGTGTAGTCGGAGGAAACCTCGTTGTCGATCTCCACCCGCGCCGGGACAGTCGGCTTGGCCTTCTCGGAAAGGATGCTCGGGCGGTGCCTTTTCGCCACCAGGGCGCCCACCTTCACCTTCCCCTCCAGCACCTGCCTCAGATCATCCTGGAAGCGTTTCCAGCGGCTCTCCTCGATGATGACGAACCCCTGCGGGGAGCCGACCTGGAGGATGTCCAGCACCTTCTCGTTGGTGTTGGTGTGGATCTGTGCCCCCAGGATGTTCATGCCGTTGGCGGCGACCACCCCGGTGATCATGGAGAAGAGGCCGGGAACGTCGTAGGTGCAGACGGTGCAGTTCGTGTACCCCTTGTCCACCTCGTGGGCGAGCTGGACCACGAGTTGCTCCTTGGGGAGCCTCAAAAGCGTCCTGACGTGCCCGGCGATCACTTCCGCAGGGTAGGAAAGGAGGTGTCTGGTGGAGAGAGCCTGCAGTTCGTCCTTGACCAGCTGCCCCGGGTAGTCGTCGGTCAGAAGCTCGAACACGGTCTTTTTCACCCGCCGCACCCGGTCTCCCGACGCCTCCAGCTTGAAGTCGCCGCGCTCCAGTACCCGGAACGCTTTCTCGTAGAGCTCCTGCAGCAAAAGCGCCTTCCACTCGGTCCAGACCTCGGGCCCCACCGCCTTGATGTCCGCGTAGGTAAGGAGGTAGAGCATCTTCAGGTTCTCGCTCTTCTCCATCTGGCGGGCGAACTGGATGATCATCCTCTCGTCGTGCAGGTCGCGCCGCTGGGCAATGTGGGCCAGTAGCAGGTGGTGCCGCACAAGGAACTCCAGCCTCTCGCTGTCCTCGCGGGTGAGCCCGAGCCTCCTGGCGATGGTCTTGGAAAGCTCGGCGCCTACCTCGGCGTGGCCGCCCCCTCCCCCCTTGCCGATGTCGTGCAGCATCACCGCAAGTATCAGGAGCCAGCGCTTGTCCACTTCCCGGGCGAGCTGGGTCAAAAGGGGGAGGGTTTCCTCGTGCTCGCCGCGCCAAAGCTTCACTATCTCCTCCACGGCGAAGAGGGTATGGGTGTCGACCGTGTAGATGTGGTAGGCGTCGTGCTGCACCTTGCAGTAGATGCGCTCGAATTCGGGGATGAACCGGTTCAAAAATCCCAGGTGGTGCATCTGCTGCAGGGTCTCGGCGAGCCCCTTCTCGGACTGAAGGATGTTGATGAAAGAGGCCCCGGCCTCTTTGGAGCGGCGGAACTTGTCGTTGACGAGGTCGAGCTTGTCCCTGATCAGGCGCTTGGTGCCAAGGGCCAGCACCACCCCCTGTTTCTGGGCATGCTCGAAGATCCGGATCAGGCGGACCGGCTCCTTGGCGATCACGCTCTCGTCAGGGACCACCAGCTCCCCCTTCACCACATAGCAGCCATCCCCCACGGGCCTGCGGGTGAAGTACCCGAGGATCTTGCGCTTGCCGTCGTCGCGCTGGATGCACTTGGTGATGAGCAGGGAGGAGAAATGTTCGACCCGGTTGGCGTGCAGGTAGAAATCCTGCATGAACTGCTCGACCGCCAGCGTCTTGCCGCGGTCCTCGTAGCCGAAGAAACGCGCCATGGAGATCTGCGCGTCGAAGGTGAGCTGGTCGTTCTTCCTTCCGGCCAGGTAGTGGAGCTCGTTCCTGATGCGCCAGAGGTAGTTGAGCGAGCTGTAGTAGAGCCCAAGCTCCTCCTCGGAGAGGATCCCCTTGATCACCAGCTCGCGCGGCTCGTCCACCTTGTACTTGATCTTCGCAACCCACATGGCAGTGTGCAGGTCGCGCAGGCACCCCTCCCCCTCCTTGATGTTGGGTTCCAGGATGTAGACGCTGGAGCCGTACTTCTCGCGCCGCTTTTTGAGCTCATCCAGCTTCGCCGCGATGAAGGAGTCGCTTCTCTTGGAGAGAACCTGGGTCACCATCAGTTTCTTCAGGTCGTTGAAAAGCTGCGCGCTGCCGGTAAGAAGGCGCGCGTCCAGAAGCGCCGTCTTCACGGTGAGATCCCCCCCCGCCATCTCGACGCAGTCCGAGAGCGTGCGCACCGAGTACCCCACGTCCAGGCGCAGGTCCCAGAGGAAGTAGAGCAGGCGATTTGCCGCCTCCTCCACCACCTTCGACTCCTTGCCGCTGTAGAGAAACATCAGGTCGAGGTCCGAGTAAGGGTTCAGCTCTCGCCGGCCGTACCCCCCGACCGCCACCAGGGCAAGCTGACCGGACTTGTGCATCTGCAGGTCGTCGGAGAGCGCCGAGAAGAGCCGGACCACCAGGGCGTCGGTCATCGCCGTGATCGACTGCACCACGGAGATGCCGTCCTCCCCCTCGCGGTGCCCGCGCTTTGCCTCCTCACGGAAGTGCTCGAGAAACTCGCGCGCCGCGGCGAAGTAGGCTCCGCGCTTCTCCTCGAAGCTCTTGCCGTCCCCTTTGTGCGACTCGGAGAGGTATGCGTTGATGTTGAGCCGCATCACTCTTCCTTGGCGATCCGAACCACCTGCAACACCCCCGGGAATGCCGCTATCTCCGCCTCCGGTATGCTCTCCGTGTCGCCGATCACGCCGATGATGACGCGGTTGGCGCCGGTGGATTGATGTATGTCGAAACCTCGGTCGATAAGGTACGCCTTGATGGTGTCCTGAGCCCCTTCGTCGGCCGTCTTGCGCATTACTATCAGCACTTGAACCCCTCCTGTGTTGCCTCAGTGATCCCCAACGGTCTTGATGCGCTCCAGGCGGCGCGACTCGTCGACCACCCTCTCGAAGAGACGCACGATGGCCTGGTCGTCCAGGGGACCGTTGTTTTCAGCGCTCATCCTGGTGAAGATGCGCTTTTCTCGCGCAGGGTCGTAGACCGGCAGATCGAGCCCCTTCTTGATTTCCCCGATTTTCAGGGCCAGCGACGCCCGCTCGTTGAAGATGCGCAGCAGCTCGCTGTCCAGCCGGTCTATCTCTTCCCTGATCTCGTCTATGGTCATGTCTGCCTCAGAACTGCTTCTTCACGAAGGTGTCGCGCTTCCAGTTCACGTCGTCCACGTCAGGATGGTCGATGTTGTAGTTGAGCCCGCGGGACTCCTTCCTCATCTGGGCGCAAGTGACGATGAGCTGGGCCACGGTGGCGATGTTCCTGAGCTCGATCAGGTCCGAGGTGACGATGAAGTTCCAGTAGTACTCCTCGATCTCGTCCTGGATCAGCTCGATGCGGTGCATGGCGCGCGCGAGCCTCTTGTCGCTTCTCACGATCCCCACGTAGTTCGACATGAAGCGCCTGATCTCGTCCCAGTTCTGGGAGACCACGACCATTTCGTCGGAGTTGGTGGCGGTGCCGCTGTCCCACACGGGGATAGGGTAGGAATGGAAGTCGCCCCCCTTCAGGACCTCGACCGCGTGGTGGAAGGCGCGCCCGGCGTAGACCGCCGCCTCCAGAAGGGAATTGCTGGCGAGCCGGTTGGCGCCGTGCAGGCCGGTGAAGGCGACCTCGCCTATGGCGTAGAGGTGCTTCACGTCGGTCTCGGCGTTCTTGTCGACGGCCACCCCGCCACAGAGGTAGTGCGCCGCAGGGACCACCGGGATCATCTCCTTGGTCATGTCGATGCCGTAGTCGAGGCAGGTCTGGTAGATGTTGGGGAAGCGGGAGGTGATGTACTCGGCGCCGCGGTGCCTGATGTCGAGGTAGACGCAGTCGTCGCCGTGGGTCTTCATCTCGTTGTCGATGGCGCGGGCCACGATGTCGCGGGGGGCGAGGTCTTTGAGGTGGTGGTAGCGCTCCATGAAGGCGGTGCCGTCGCGGCGCTTGAGGATCGCCCCCTCGCCGCGCACAGCCTCAGAGATCAGGAAGGAACGCGCGTTGGGGTGGAAGAGCGTGGTCGGGTGGAACTGCATGAACTCCATGTTGGCGATGGTGGCGCCAGCGCGGTAGGCCATGGCGACCCCGTCGCCGCTGGCGATGTCGGGGTTGCAGGTGTAAAGGTAGACCTTCCCTGCCCCTCCCGAGGCCAAAAGGGTGATGCGGGAGGTGAAGGTCTTCACGACCCCTGCCTTCACGTCGAGGACGTGGGCCCCCAGGCAGCGGTCCTGGTCGACCTTCTTCTTGAGCACCTTCGACTCGGTGATCAGGTCGATGGCGGCGTGGTTCTCGTAGATGGTGATGTTGTCGTGGGCGTGGGCCGCCTCGACCAGCGCGCGCTGTATCTCGCGGCCGGTGATGTCGGCTGCGTGCAGGATGCGCCGCTGGCTGTGCCCCCCCTCGCGGGTGAGGTCGTAGGCCTCGCCGCTGGTGCTCCTGGTGAACTTGACCCCCCATTCGATGAGGTTCGCGATCACCTGCGGCCCCTCCTCGACCACGAGGCGCACCACGTCTTCGTGGCAGATGCCGGCGCCCGCTACCAGGGTGTCCTGCACGTGGGCGTCGAAGGAGTCCTCGTTGGAGGAAACCGACGCGATCCCCCCCTGGGCATAGTTAGTAGCGGTCTCCGCTATATCCCGTTTGGCGAGCAGGGCGACCGTACCGTGAGCCGCCGCCTGCAGCGCGAATGAAAGCCCCGCGATGCCGCTGCCAATGACCAGAAAATCACTTTGCACCTTCATAACTCCCCCACTAGCCGGGATCCGGCCGTTTCATTGAAAAACCCGCAAATTATTGATCTCCGCGCCATTTTTGTCAAGACTTTTGACAGGTTATCGACGCCGGGCTTCACATTAGACCTTGAATTATCATGCTTATTGGTCTATATTTCCGGTGGCTGAATTCTCTCACCCATTAGAAAAGGAAGGTCATGCCCTGTAGTTCAAAGCAACTGCTTTTTGCGGGGTTGGCGACGGTGCTGGCGCTCTCATGCGTCCCCCTCGCCCCGGCCCGTGCCGACATATACCGTTACGAGGCTCCCGACGGGACCCTGCACTTCACCGATGCACCTACCGACAAGCGGTTCAAGGTGTTCATGAGGGACATAAAGAAGGACAAGAAACTAAGGACCGCCTTCAAGCTCCCCGGCTACGCCAGGAACCCCGCAGAATTCGAGCCCATAATCAACTCCTGCTCCCGCGAGTTCGGCGTCGACAGCTCGCTGGTCAAAGCCGTGATCCACGCCGAATCGGGGTACAACCCCTCCGCCGTCTCCGCCAAGGGAGCACAGGGGCTGATGCAGCTGATGCCCAAGACCGCCCAGGGGCTCAAGGTCTCGGACTGCTTCAACCCCTCCGACAACATCCGCGGCGGGGTGCGCTACCTGAGGTTCCTCCTGGACACCTTCAAGGGGGACGAGTCGCTGGCCCTGGCCGCCTACAACTCGGGGATGGGCTCCGTCGCCAAGTACGGCGGCATCCCCCCCTTCAAGGAAACCCAGAGTTACGTGGCGAAGGTTTTGAGTTACCGCAACAACTACAAATAGCGAAAAGGCTGACAGCATGTCCTCCCCCCCCCCAGCGAAGATAATGAACATCCCCAACATCCTCACCATGGTGCGGATCGCGGCGATACCGATTCTGTGCGTCCTGCTCCTGTCGCCGGAGCGCGAGCCCTGCTTCTGGGCCGCGGCCCTTTTCGCCGCGGCGTCGGTTACCGACTGGCTAGACGGCTACCTGGCCCGCCGCATGGGGATCGTCACCGTGTTCGGGAAGTTCCTGGACCCGATCGCGGACAAGCTGATCGTCATGGCCGCGCTGATCATGATCCTCCCCTTCGACCGGGTCCCAGCCTGGATGGTGCTGGTGATCCTCGGGCGCGAGATGATCATCACCGGGCTGCGCGGCATCGCCTCCACCGAGGGTATCGTGATACCTGCCAGCAACCTGGGGAAGTTCAAGACCATCTTCCAGCTGGTCGCCATCATCGGCCTTTTGCTGCACTACGACTACCGCTGGTTCTTTGCCATCGACCACCCCCTCTTGGTGGTGAACATGCACAACGTCGGCATGTTCTATCTCTGGATCGCCACGGTGATAACTATCTGGTCCGGCGTCGACTATCTCAACAAGTTCGTCAGAGTGATAGCGAAGTAGAAAAATTACCGTTGACACAGAGAAGGTTTCAGGTTATAAACGGGCTCCTTCGATGCACAAGGCGGCATGGCCAAGTGGTAAGGCAAAGGACTGCAAATCCTTCACTCATCGGTTCAAATCCGATTGCCGCCTCCAAATAGAAAAAGGCTCACAGTTAATTACTGTGAGCCTTTTTCATTTCCTGCCTTGCACGGGTCGTAATCGATCGTATGGCAGCCCGACAATCCGCCCCATACTCCCCGGTTCATTAACCACCAGAATTCCCACGAAAGATTTGCCTGATCCAGAGGCATCTATATTAGAAGCTTGCCAACACAGAATTGAAGATTATCGGAGGTACTGCGTGCAAAACGGAAAGGAAGTCAGCCGTCGCGAAGTTCTGAAAACATCTCTTGCCGTCGGTTTGACATTGGCGGTGAGTGGCACTTTGGATGAGGCCCTTGCCGTTACCAGCGAGAAGCCGGCATACAGACCCGAAGCCGCCAAGGCCCACTTTCTGAAATCCATGAACTGTTCCCAGGCAATCCTGGAGACGTATGCCCCCTCTTTCGGCATTAAGCCAGAGCTGGCTAAGAAGCTGGCTACAGGTTTTGCAGGAGGGATGGGAATGGGGCATGAGTGTGGCGCCATTACAGCCGCATACATGATCCTCGGACTCTCCTATGGGCCGAAAGAGAGAAAAGTGTTTGCGAAGATCGAGGCGTTCAACAAGGATTTCAAAGCCCTCCATCGGGAGTTGGGATGCTCGCAGTTGCTTGGGACAGATATGGGAACCAAGGAAGGAATAAAGCAGGCGCAGAAAAAAGGGTTATTTACCAGCCGCTGTCCTGGATACGTAAAGACGACCGGCGAAATTCTGGAAAAGATGCTGGCCTAAACCGCAAAACAGCCCACCATCGGCAGACCCGCCAAGGCGGGTCTGCCTCATCGTTTACCACTCGCCCCTTTCCCACTTGTAAATGAAGCAGCTCGAACTGGGGAGGTCGAAGCCCACGAAGCGCCCGTCGGAACTCTTGAGGGCGGCTGCGTCGTTCACCGAATTATTCCCTTCGGGCGCTATGTCGTTGGCGTTGTCGGCATCGGCCAGCTTGAGCCAGGTACCCCGCGCCCCCAACTCCAGATCGACCGTTACCGTCCTGTTCTCGAAGTTGAGCAGCACCACCATGGCGTCGTGGGCGAACTGGGTCGGCCACAGGCGCCAGCCGAGGACCAGATTCCCCCCGCCGTGACGCTGATCCATCCAGGGCCCCAGTATCCAGGCGAACTGCCCCGTGTCAGCCGGGCTATACCCTGAGAGCTGGAGCGCCGGATAGCGCCTGCGCAACCTGATCAGCCGACTGGCCCAGCGGTAGAACCCGTTGCTGCCGGGCCCTTGATCGGGCCAGTCGAAGCTCACGATGTTCCTGTCCCGCTCCACATTGAACTCCCCCCCCATGTAAAGCATCGGAGTCCCAAGCGCCACCATGGTGCAGAACAGCCCCAGCCTAGCCTTGCGCTCCTTGGTCGCCGGTTGGTCCAACACTGGGTTGGTTTTGACCTCGTAGCTCACGCTGCTTTCGTCGTGGCTTTCGACGTAGTTGACCGCGTTGTTTGTGTGCGCCGCGTAGAGGGACTTGCTGAAATAGAAGATGTCGGCGAGCTTGTCCGCGTTGTAGAAGTTGCTGTTATCGAATACCGCCTCTCGCAACAGCGCCTTCATCTTGTCGTGGAAGGGGTCGGACCACTGCGAGAAGCCGTCGTACCCAGAGCGGTTCAGGTCCTGCTGGTTCGGGAGGTTCTCGGCGATGAGTATCACGGACGGGCGGAAAGCGGAAAGCTCCTGCGCCAGGCGCAACACGAAGCCGTGGTCCATCCAGTCGGTATGGGTCGCGTCGAACCGGAACCCGTCGACGTGGTATTCGACCAGCATCAGCTTGCAGGCGTCGATCAGGAGATTCTGCACGTCCTCCTTCTCGGTCGCGACCCTGTTACCCCAACGCGTCTTGCCGCTGAAGTAAAGCCCCCCCTCCTCCGGATTGAACTCCTCGCTCGGGTGCTCAAGGATCATCTTGTACAGCGGATTGAAATCGTTGCTCGTGTGGTTGAAGACTTGGTCGAGGATGACAGCGAGCCCCTTCCCGTGAGCGCTATCGACCAGGTGCCTCAGGTCGTCACAGGAGCCGAAATCGCGCTCGACTGCGCAGAAAAGGGAGGTGCTGTAGCCTAGGACCGTGGAGCCCTGCGGGCCGGGATATTCCGACAAAGGCATCAGCGCCAGCGCGGTCACGCCGAGATCGTTGAAGTAGCCCGCGTCGATCCTCTCGGTGATCCCGGCGAACTTCCCGGGATTGACGATCCCCTTGTCCCCCTCGGTGAAGCCGTACACGCTCATCTCGTAAAGGATGAGTTTGGAGCGATCCGGCGTCTGCCAATGCTGATCGGTCCAGGCGAAGGCCCCTGGGTCGACGACCTTGCTGTTGTTCAGGCCGTAGTCGGGGCCAAGTTCCCTGGCATATGGGTCGGTGAAGTACTGCTGGAAGCGCCCCTTGTCGTCGCATGCCACGCCCCCTTGGACGCAGAACTTGTACTCGTCGCCGTGTTTAGCCTCAGGCACCACCAAAAGCCAGGTATTGGGGATGCCGAAGTACCCGCGGTATAGCTTCAGCTCGCAGAACTTGTCGGGTTGAGGGGTGTCGTGGCCGGGTCTTTGCCAGTCGTTGAAGCTGCCGAAAACGAAGACGCGGCCGGCGTTCGGGTGGTAGAGCCCGAAGAGCACCCCGCCCCCTTTAAGGGGAGTGGCGCCCAGCCCGGAAAGAGCGCCCGAATTCGGCAGGTAGAGCCCGTCAGCGGGGGTCAGGGTTCTCAAGAAGCTCGCAGCAGTATCGGTTTCCGCAGCCGCAGGCAAGGTGGGATAGACAAATGCCTTGTCGGCGCGGCACCAGATCTCCGTCATCACCTGCGCGTCGGGCGCCCCCTTGAGCGGCCTGAAACGACGGTCCAGACCCGGGCCTTCCCATGCGCCCGAGGTGCCGGGACCGTTCTTGAATTTGAAGGAAAAGTCCGAGCGCTTGAGGTCTACCTCGAAGACAGGACCAAAGCCGTCGGTTCCCGTGGCTTTCAAGCCATCCGCGACTGCAACCGCCCCTGTGTACCAGACCCAGAGGTAAGGATCAGTGAAGCCTGCCGAATTGTCATAGTGGATGCTGACATGTGTTCCCATACATCCTCCTTTCTCTTTCGAAGCTCACTTCGCCCATTCTCAACCTAAACACCTGAAGTACCGCGAGAATTATAGGACGGCGATACGACAAGTCAAAGGTCCTGGTGACAATATCCGAGCTGATACAATTATGCCTACGGTGCCCAAGCTGAAGCCAAACGGTGCTCGAACTGGCAAGACCGGTCAAGTTAGACCACCACTCCTTCGAGCGCTTCTAACCATCAACAAAAAGGCCGCCTCTGCCCCCATCACAAGGGCTGAAGCGGCCTTATTCATGTTGCCGTCCAGGTCAGGCTGGCGCCAGACACTTCGTCTAAGCCGGAGCCTGCTTTTGCGCCATGGCGAGGATCTCGCGCGCCAAGGCGTCCTCGGGGTTTTGCTCGAGCGCGGTTTCCAGGTGCTTCAGCCCCTCCTCCCACAGGCCAAAGCCAAGGCAGGCACTGCCGAAATCCCGCTGCAGGTCGCGCAGGGCCTGGTCCAGCTTTTCCGCCGCGGCGAAATGCGTGAGTGCCTCCTGGTCCCCCTCGCCGGCCAGAAGCTTCGCCAACGCATGGTGGAACTGGGGGATGGCGGGGGAAAGCTCAATCGCCTTCTGGAAATGCTCCCGGACCCGCTTGTTGTCCCCGCCAAGTTTCTGCTCCACCGCCCCAAGGCCGAAATGTGCCTGAGCCAGGTTCGCGTCGAGCGAGGCGGCCGCCTCGAAACAGACTCGAGCCTCGTCGTAGTTCTGTTTCATCAGGTGTACGTTGCCGAGGTTCACCTTGACCAGCGGCGCCTCTGGCGCCAGCTCAGCCGCCATGTTGCACTGCTCCAGCGCCTCGTCGAAGCGCCCCAGGGACATGAGGGCGGAGCCGTAATTGTTGCGGCAGTTCGCGTGGTTCGGGTCGACCTTTACCGCCCTCTCGTAATAGGCCAGCGCCTCCTCGTTGCGCCCCAAGTCGTGGAGCAGGACCGCGTAGGTGTAAAGCGCGCCCCAGTGGTGGGAGGCGAGCCTCAGCGCTCCCTTCAGCACCTCTTCGGCGTAATCGTACATGCGCAGATCGTGCAGCACGTCACCGAACTTGTGGAGCACGTGGGCGTTGCCCGGCACGAGCGATGCGGCGATCTCGAAGCAGACGGCGCTTTCCTGCAGGAATCCCCCGCGCTTGAGCGCCTCTGCGAAGGCCAGCACCAGGTCGGTAACCGCCGGGATGCGCACCGCGGGGTGATCCAGCACCGCCTCGAAAAGCTCGGTGGAAATGACCCGGGAGATGCTTTCCCCCGAGGAGGAGATGCGCTGGCTTATGGAGCGCAGGTTGCTCGCCGCCTCAGAGACGCCCCCCTTCCCCGCCATGATGCTGGAGGCGAAGAAGGTCGAGAGGTTGTCCTGCGGGGCCTCCTCGGCAAGCTTCACGTACGCTGCGAAAGCCCCGTCCAGATCGTCATGCAGCTGCAGCGACAGCGCGGCCACGAAGTCGGAGCCCTCGGAAGGAGAGGTGTAGTCCCCCTTGCGCCCGGTCCCTTGCGCGCCCTCCGTCTCCCCTTTCTCCTTGCCGCCGAAAAACTTGTTGAAAAAGCCCATGTTACTCCTCCTTGTCCGTTGCAATCACAGTGCTTGTCTTTTCACCACATAAATCAGAACAGGCTCAGCAGCATCTTGGTTCCCATGACGACCAGGAGCAGCGCAAAGATCTTCTTCAGCAGGTCGATGGGAAGGGTGTGCGCCAGTTTCGCCCCCAAGGGGGCGGTCATCATGCTGGTCGCGGAGATCCCGGCCAACGCGGGGAGATATACGAAACCGAGGCTGTATTGAGGGAGCTCCGCCGAAAGGCCGTTGACCAGGTACCCTGCGGCACCTGCCAGGGCGATGGGGAAACCTACAGCGGACGAAGTGCCGATGGCCCGCTGGATGGCCACGTTGCACCAGACCAGGAAAGGAACCGTCATGGTCCCGCCGCCAATCCCGACCAGGCTGGAAACGCCACCGATGACGCCGCCGACGCCGGACATGGCCGCGAGCCCCGGGAGCTGGCGGTGCGGTTTTGGCTTGATGTTGAGCAGCATCTGCATGGCGACGTAGTAGAGGAAGACGACGAAGAAGCCCTTGAGGAATCGGGTGGAAAGCTGGGAAGCGACCCAGGAACCGGCGAAGGTGCCGACCAGGATGCCGGCGCTGATGCGCCGCACCACCGTCCACTCGACGGCGCCGCGGCGGTGGTGGGCCCGCAGGCTGGAGACGGAGGTGAACATGATGCTGGCAAACGAGGTCCCGAGGGCCAGGTGAAGGATGTGCGCCTCGGGCATGTGCTGCGCGGTGAAGATGAAGGTGAGGACCGGTACGATCACCAGGCCGCCCCCAACTCCGAGCAGACCGGCAAGGACCCCGGCAAAAGCCCCCAGGGCAACATACAAAAGCCAGAAAGTCATTAGCAATTCCCGCGATACCAGTTTTGGCAGGCATCATACGCGGGACGGCGCGGTTTTTCAAACAGCAAATTGACGAGGCGGGAATAAAAAACACCGGAAACGTTGGCTGCGCTTTCCGGTCAGGTAAGTGGACTGCATCGAGCAGGTGACTGCGGGGGTTATGCTCGTGATTTCGGCGCTTGCAGCTGAAAGTTCCCGCAAGCGCGGGGTGCTTTCCCCGATGAGCGCGCGGGTCAAGCCGACGAGGTTAAGGACCACGGTCCGCTGCATCCACTCTCCCCTGCAGCCACCGGATCTCCCGGATTATGGACGAGGAAAGATGCTCCAACCGCAGCTGCGGCGGCAGCACCCTCCAGGAATAGGTCTCGACTTCAAGCAGCACCTCCCGGTCCAGAAGCGGCAAAAGCTTTTCGGCAAAGCCGCGGGTGGTGCCGAGGGTCCCGGCCTTCTCGAGGAAGAGCGGCACATGGAAATGGCAGCGCCACTCGTCCCCTTCCTCCCCCAGGTGCTGGGCCAGGGCGTCCGGAAGATCGTGGTAGCGGCTCAAGGAACCGTCCTTGCCGCGGATAACCACCTGGTGCAGATAGCAAGGCTCGTCGAAGGCGGAGAGAGCCGCACGCTCGCCGTGCCCGCAGGCGAGCGCCGAAGAGACCTGCACCTTGGCCACCCGCACGCCGCTGTCGGCCAGAAGCGACAGAACCTGCTCCGGCTCCTCGAACTGCTGCGCCAGATGGCAGCAATCCAGGCAGATCCCGATCCGCGCCCTAAGGCGCCCGGAGAGGTCCATCTCCTTCACGAAACGAACCAGGTCGGAGGTGGTCTCCAGCACGCAGGCGGGCCCGGGCTCCAGGGCGAGCACGATGTCGACCCCTCTCTCCTCCTTCAGCAGTTCCAGGTGCGTGAGGACCTGCAGCACACGCTTGCGGTACTCGACCGGGGAGAGGTTGGCCTTGAAGCCTATCGGGACCGTGGAGATGGAGCCAGTCATCCCGGCAGGAAGCCAGTCGGCCAGGAGGTCGGCGAGAAGGTTCGTGTACTCGGCGCGCTCCCGGCTGTGCCAATCAGGCAGGTAGACCTTCTGCTTCACCACCTCGCCATGGAAGGCGCCGTAGACAAAGCCGTTGATGGTGGGGACATAGCACCCCTCCTCGCGCAGCCAGCTTGCGAATGAAGCCCGCCCAGCGGCCAAGAGTTCTCTCGCGGCGCGGGCGGACAGGCTAAGCCCTATGGGAAAGCGCGCATCGGGGGAGACCGCCTGTTTCACCTTCGGCACGTGCTCCCGCAAGGCCCTGAAGGTCTCGTCCCAGGAGTCGCCTGGATGGATGTTGCTGCAGTAGGTGATCCTTGACTTCACGCCGAACCTCCTTGCTAAGTGGAGAGGCAGAGTGTACTGCCAATTAAATAGAATTAATAAAATACCTTATTGTCAACAAAGTAAAAAAGGCGGGAAGATGAATCCCGCCATTGATATTCAACCAAATAATAACATGTTATGAGCAAGCAGCAACTACAGGTACATTATATATTGCGGTGCCTCCTGACATAGAATCCGAAAGTTGCCAGTGCCGATCCGAACAGTAAGAATGTCGATGGCTCGGGAACGGGATTTGTGCCTGGGTCATCAATCCCCAGATAGCTTACCTGGTAGACGACACTCACAGGCAACTCGAGCAGGTGCTGGTCTGGCTGGGCTCCGCGATTTCAGGGTAGAAGCCGGCGAGCTTGAGGTACAGGTCGGATGAAGGCCAGCATGTTGTAGCTCGCATCCGCGCTTCTCGGCGAGCAGCCGTCAGGCATACTCCCGTGGGCTCACCGCCGCGCGCGAACCAGTTCCATGTTGCGTTTCGCGTCGGCTGCGCGCGGGTTCAGCTCCAACGCCTGGCGGTAATTCGTCGCCGCCAGGGACAACAGCGCCGTCGCGCCCGCGGCATCGTCCCCTTTTCTTTCCGCCTCCTTGAATGCGGCGTTCCCCGCGTTGTAAAGGGCAGCTTCCTTCAGGCCTGGATCGCTGGCGGCGCTCGCCAGGGAAAAGCGTGCCAGGGCTTGCCCGTAATCCCCCCTCAGGTAGAGGGCGACTCCGACGTCGTAGGCGAGAAGTGGGTCGCCCCCCCTCATCCTCTCGGCCCAATCGAAGGCGGCTACTCCCCTCTCATGGTCGCCGCGGGAGAGCGCCTCTCTCCCTTGCCGCCAGGCGAAGTGGAAAAGGTCATGGCGCAGCACCGGGTAGAGCCCGAACAGTAACAGGAGTAAAAGGATGGCGGCGGAAAGGGGGCGGTTCACTGCCTCCCCCGGCAGCAAAGGAGAGGCCCGACGGGCAATAGCGGGAGTAACAGGGCGAGCGGGACCCGGAAGCGCTCCCGCTGGGCCAGCTGCGGGTCGTGGGAACTCACGCCTCCCCACCGGAGGTGGAAAGAGGGTCCACGCAAGTTCCAGCGAGCGCCGCGCACGCTCCCCATCGGGGATCCGGGCCGCGGACTTCGCCCGGTCGCAGAGCTGGAAAAGCTCCGCCGCCTGTTCGAGTTCCAAAGGGGTTAGAAGTCGGGACGCCTCCGCCTGCTCCAGCAGTTCAGAGCTGGTCAGGCGGCTGGCGGGAAGGCCGGTGCGCTGCGCCAGCCGGACCCGGGCCAGGGAGGCCAGGACGGGACAGAGCTCCTCGGGAGAAAACTGCCCCGCCTCGAATCGCGCCGTGATCTCCTCAAGAAGCGGCAACATCTGGGGGGCACCGGCAGGAAGGGCCCCGGTGCCGACTGAGTCGGTCCTGCCGCGCCGGCGCCAGGCGATGAAGATCAAGGTGCAGAGGGTCAGGTAAAGGAGGGTGAGAATAAAAGGGGGCGCCGCCGGCGCCGGGAGGGGACCCCTCAGGGGGGCAAGCACGGCCGGGAGCGGCACGGCAGCGAGCGCTGCAAACCCCTGCTGCACGCGCTCGGCGAGGTTCCCATTGACGCTGCCCATGCGTTTCCCTTTCGTTTCCCTAGGGGTGGATGGAAAGCTTCTTCATCAGGTCGTACAGCGTCGGGCGGCTAACCCCCAACTCCTCGGCCGCCTTCATGATGTTCCCCTGCTGGCGTTCAATCGCCTGCTGTATCATCTCGCGCTCCATCCGCTCCCGCGCCATCTTGAGCGACAGCCCGTCGCTGGAGGGTATCGGCATCGCCGCAGGCTCCACGTCGCAGCCAAGGTCCAGGGGTCCTATGCTCGTGCCGTCGCACATGATCACCGCCCGCTGCACCCGGTTCTTCAGCTCCCGGACGTTGCCGGGCCAGTTATGGCGCTTGAGAAAAGCTGTGGCCGCTGAGGAGAAGCGGACCGCCTTCTTCTTGTTCTCCTTGCAGTAGAGCCTGAGGAAGTTCTCGGCGATGAGGAGGATGTCGTCGCCCCGCTCGCGCAAGGGGGGGAGCTTGATGTTTATCACCCCGATGCGGTAGTAGAGGTCCTCCCGGAAGCGCCCCTCCTCGATCGCCTTGGCGATGTCGACGTTGGTGGCGCAGGTGGTCCGGGCGTCGATGGCGATCTCCTCCCTGCCGCCCACCCGCTGGATGGTCCCCTCCTGCAGAAAGCGCAACAGCTTCACCTGGAGGTTCACCGGGAGCTCCCCGATCTCGTCGAGAAAGAGGGTTCCCTTGTGGGCGTACTGGAGCTTTCCCCTGACTGCCGCGTGGGCGCCGGTGAAGGCCCCCTTCTCGTGGCCGAAGAGCTCGCTCTCCAGGAGGTTCTCGGGGATGGCGCCGCAGTTGATCGCCACCAGCGGTCCGCTGTGCCGCGAGCTCGCCTCGTGGATGGCGCCGGCCACAAGCTCCTTGCCAGTGCCGCTTTCGCCGGTGATCAGGATGGGGGCATTGGAGGCGGCCACCTTGCGGATGGTGTGGAAGACGGCCTGCATCTCGGGGCAGGAGCCGACCATCCCCCACTGCCCGCCGTCCACGCTCTCGGCCGAAACCTGCCTCAGGTTCTGCTCGTCGATGTTGGCCAGGTGGAAGGCCCGGGTGATGATCACCTTAAGCTCGTTTAGAACCGGGGGCTTCGCGTAGAAGTCGAATGCCCCCATGCGCATCGCCTTCAGCGCGTTCTCCCGCTCGTTGTTCCCGGTGAGCATGATGATCTTCGCCGCCGGGTTCAGCCCCAGCATCTCGTCCAGGCAGCGGAACCCCTCCACCGAGCTGTCGGCATAGGGGGGAAGCCCCAGGTCGAGCACCACCACGTTTGGCTTCTCAGTCTTGAACTGCTGCAGCGCCTCCCTGCCGTCAGCCGCCAGAAGCACCTGGAATTCCTGGTTCAGGCCCCACTTCAACTGCTGCCTGATATCGTCGTTGTCGTCGACAATCAACAGTTTCTTCACTGCCCCCCCCTCATGCTGGCTTGGTGATGAGTTGCCCAGTCCCGGCCGCAGGTGACGGGAACCAGACCGTGAACACGGTCCCCTCCCCCTGCGCGCTGCATACCTCGATCCTGCCGCCGTGCGCCGCGACGATCTGCCGGCACTGGTAGAGCCCGATGCCGAGCCCCGTCTGCTTCGTGGTCTTGAAAGGCGCAAAGAGCTCGTTGCGAATGAAAAGCGGCGACATGCCACAGCCGCTGTCCGATACCTTGAGGAAGGGGGATTCCGCGCATCCCACCTCGGCGACGATCGGGGTCCCGGGCTCGGAGGCCTCCACCGCGTTCAGAAGGAGGTTCAAAAGCACCTTCTGCAGTTCCTCCTCGTCCCCCAGAACCTTCTCCGGGGTCCCAAGCACCGTGACCGTCCTCCCCTGCACCAGGCGCGCCGAGTGCCGGGCGAGCGCCAGGAGGTCGACCTGGCGCATGTGCAAAAGCTCGCTCTCGCCCAGATTTCGCAGGCGCCCGATGAGCGCGTGCATCTTCTTCGTGGTGTTGCCGAGGCTTGAGAGCATGTCCTTTTGGAACTCGGGGTTGTCCAGGTGCTCGCGTGCGTTCTCCACCACCAGCGACACTGTGGCCGCCAGGTTTTTCAGGTCGTGCACCACGAATGTAGCGAGGTTCCCCACCGCCTCCATAGCTTTCGCCTGGGTCAACTGCTGGGAGAGGCGCTGGTGCTGGATGGCGACCGAGGCCTGGCGCGCGATCGCCTTCATCAGGTCGTAATCCTCGTAGCGGTACTCCTCGTCCGGAACCACCTGCTCCCCCAGGACGATAAAGCCGGTGAGCTTATCCCCCTCGAAAAGCGGGATGACGAAGCTCACCTTCAGCTCCTGCAGCCACTGCCGGTTGGCCACGAGGATCTCGGGGTTGTTGTCCCGACTGCAAAAGACCCAGCGCCGGTCGCGCAGGTAGGCGACCAGGGGGTTGTCGTCGGTTATGGTGGACTTGACCTCTTCGAGCTCGAGGATCCCCGTGGCGCAGAACCAGCCGCACCCCTCCTGGTGCAGATAGAGCGCTCCCCCCCTCACCCCGAAGATGTCGCAGTAGGCCGACAGCACCAGGTTCAAAAGCTCCTCGCCGCTTTGAAAGCTGGCGAGCCGTTCGGTGAGGCTCAGCCACTGGGCCCGGTAATCGTACTTGCTCTGGTAGAAGTGCTTGTGCAGAAGGACCTTGAGCTCCCTCTTGGCGCGCTCAGAGAGGAGCAAAAGGAGCAGGAGCATCCCGGCTATGAACCCAAGCGACAGGGCGAGCACCCGGGGGAAGAGCGAGCCGAAGTACTTCATCGCCTCGCCTATCGAGCCCAGAAGCAGAAGGTACCCGGCGATCACGGTCAGGACCACCGACTTCAAAAGGACAGCCTGCGAGACCTTCACCCGCGCCGTCCCCCTCCAGTGGGTGCGCGAGTAGACGATCATCAGCGAGGCGAGGATGAAAACCAGCGAGCGCAGCGGAACCAGCTCCATGTTCAGCGAGCGGTACAAAAGCGCGTTGGTGTAGTAGAAGACCAGGACGGCGAGCATGGAGCCGAGCGCCACGATGTCGAGCTTCACCCGCCAAAGCGCCTCGGAGGAGGCGTTCACCAGGGTGGATTCGAAGTTGGTGAGCGCGACCACCAAAAGGACCAGCATCACGACGTAGAAGTAGTAACCGGCGTCGGTGAGAAAGAGCATCTGCTCGAGCGGGAAGTCGGGGGCGTAGTAAAGGGACGCCTCAGGCATCAAGACGGGGACAAGAACCAGCGCCAGTGAGCTGGCGAGCATCAGGCGGGTCGAGCGTGAAAGCCCGCGCTCGGCCAGGTCCCGCGCGTAGGTGAGGCTCACCAGCAGCCAAAGTGCAGGGAACAGCGCCTCGACTCCAAGCGACAGCCTCTTCCAGGCAACGTAGGGAAACAACCCGCGCAAAGCCGCCAGGTCGAAGAACTCCAGGAGCGCGGCGGCGCAGAAAGGGACGGCTAAAAAAGTGCGGCAGGCGCTCTTGCGTTCGAGGCGGACTATCCTCAGCATGGCAAACAAAAGCAAGATGACCGCTAACAGCGAGAGCGCCATTTTCACCCCTGGGGCTTGCCCGTTACAAAGACCAGACCTTGATGCCGGAGCCGTTCAACCGCTCGCGGTCGAACATGCTTTTCACGTCGACCAGCACCGGGTTGGGCCCCATGAGCGCCAAGAGTTCGGCCCCGGTGAGCGAGGCGAATTCCGCGTGCGCCACGGCCGCTACAACGGCCACAGCGGGCTTCAGCTGCGACCGTGGAGTAAGCTCGACCCCGTACTCGTGGAGCGTCTCTTCCGGATCGGCCAGAGGGTCGCAGACCTGGACCTGCATCCCGTAATCCTTCAGCTCCTTGATGATGTCGATGACCTTGGAGTTCCTGATGTCGGGGCAGTTTTCCTTGAAGGTGATCCCGAGCACCGTGACCACGGCATCCAGCACCGGATGACCGGCCCTGATGATCTCCTTCACGGCGCGCTGCGCCACGAATTTCCCCATGCCGTCGTTGATGCGCCGACCGGCGAGGATCACCTGCGGGATGTAGCCCAGCTTCTCGGCCTTGTGGGTCAGGTAGTAGGGGTCGACGCCGATGCAGTGCCCGCCGACGAGACCTGGCGAGAACCTGAGGAAGTTCCACTTGCTCCCCGCCGCCGCCAGCACCTCGGCGGTGTCGATCTCCAGGCGGTCGAAGATGAGCGCCAGTTCGTTCATGAGGGCGATGTTCAGGTCGCGCTGGGTGTTCTCGATCACCTTGGCGGCCTCGGCCACCTTGATGGAGGAGGCGCGGAACACCCCCGCCGTCACCACCGAGCTGTAGACCTCCGCCACCACCTCCAGGGTCTCCTTGTCCTGGCCGGAGACCACCTTCTTGATCTTGGTGAAGGTGTGCTCCTTGTCGCCCGGGTTGATCCGCTCCGGGCTGTAGCCCACCTTGAAGTCGACTCCCCCCTTGAGCCCGGAGACCCGCTCCAGGACGGGGATGCACTCGTCCTCGGTGACCCCCGGGTAGACGGTCGACTCGTAGACCACGATGTCGCCGGGCTTGAGCGCCTTCCCCACGGTTTCGCTGGCAAGGCAGACGAGGCTTAGGTCCGGCTGGTTCGCCTCGTCGATCGGGGTGGGGACCGCGACGATGTGGAAATTCGCCTGCCTCAGGTCTTCGATCCGGTCGGTGAAGAGGATGTCCGCCTGCGCCAGGTCCCCCGCCGCGACTTCCGCGGTTCGGTCGTGCCCATCGCGCAGCTCCTTGATCCTGGTGCGGTTGATGTCGAAGCCTATGGTGCGGCGCACCTTGCCGAAGGCAACCGCCACCGGCAGCCCCACGTACCCAAGCCCTACCACTGAGACAATACGCTCTACCGTCAAAACTTCCTCCTGAAACGCGGCAAGAGGTGCCGCCTGAAATTCAATCCGTCATGCTGCCGGGTGCGCTGCGGTCGCCACGGAAGCCCCGGCGCCGTCAAAAAGGGCGCCTCAGCTGGGGAGGAAACTCCTTATCGCTGGCAGGAACTCCTTGACGAAACGCTCTCCCACGGCCAGCGCCTGCCGCTCATCACCCTGGAACGGTATCGAGACCCTGATGAAGGAGGCGTCGCGGCGCCGATGCAACACGGAGTTCAGGATCTGCTCCCCCTTGAGCGAGAACTCCTCGGAGAGGCTCTTGCCGCGCACCTGGTACCAGTAGAGGAAGAGCTCGCTGCTTTCACCCTTTTGATACACCGCCTGGACCAGGTTCAACTCGTCTTTGCCTGCCTTTATGGTGTAGCGGTTACTGGAGTGCTCCAGCCAGCCGCTGCCGGGAAGGCAGTGCTTGGGAGAGTGGATTTCCCCTCCCCCCTTGCCGCCGCCGTGGTAGCCGATGTAGAGTTGCACCTTCTCACCCTGCGCCCCCTGGTACTGGCGGATCAGGACGTCGCTTGCCTTGAGCACGTTCTGGACGTCGCCGGAAAGCCGCCCTTCCTCGGTCATGCGCCAGCTGTTCACGGTGGTCGGGAACTGCTGCAACGGCCGGTTCATCGGGACGCTCAGGTCGCTGTGCAGGTTGAGGTAGAGCCCGGCCGCGAAAAGGAGCAGGTAGAGCGCCAGGAAATGTCCCTTCATTCCGCACCCCCTTCACCCTTGGAGAGCAGGGAACCGAGCCCGATCATGAGGGCTATGGCGACCACGAAGACGGCGAGCCCGGCGAACTCGTGGAAGAAGCCCTCCGCTGCCTTGGCGCCCCAGTACTGGGCGAGGAGCCCGGTTCCGATGACCCTCAGCGCGTTGGCCGAGATGGCGATGGGAATCGCCGAGAGGATCAATAGGCCCCGGCGCAGCGCCCCCATCTTCAGGAAGAAGGCGTAGGCAACAGAAAGCGCCAGCAGCGAGATGAGAGACCTGATGCCGCTGCAGGCGTCGGCGACCTCGAGCGTGGTGAAGGGGAGCATGATGATGTTCCCCTCCCTGAGCACAACCACCCCCATGAGCTTCAGCGACGCTATCGAGACCCGCGTCACGAAGAGCTTCAGGGGAAAGGCGATCATGTCGTAGATGATGTAGGGGAGCGGCACCATGAAAAGGAGGTAGGCAAGCGGCAAGAGCATGAGCCGGAAAAGCCTCTTCCCCAATAAAAAAAGGGTCATCCCGCAAAGGGTGACCACGATGGAACTGCGCATGGTGAAAAATTCGCTCCCAAGCCAACCCACCACCAGTTGCAAAAGCCCGGCTACGACCAGCAAAAGCCCCGGCCACCAGGGTTCGGCCAGCGCCTCTGCCAGCTCCTTGCGCCTTTCGTAGGCGAAGTACCCGGCGATCAGCGGCACGACGAATCCGTGGGAATAGTTAGCGTCCTCGTACCACTGCTGCACCATATCCGGCAGGATGCTCCAGTAGACGCCGGTCAGTATCATAAGCGCCAGAAGAAACTGCATCCTGTGGTGTTTCAAAGACTCGGCGACTGTCATTGGAGAAAACCTCGAATCCGCAGCAGGTGGGCGAATGCCAGCGTCGATTTGGGATGTTACACTTTACAGTGCGACAGACAAATTGACAAGCATTAATTCATTATGTTAAACCGGATTCTGGCGTCACACACTGAGCAATGTCAGGAACAGTCAGTGCCGCTCCGGAAAGTGCCAGCAACCCAGCAGCGCTTACCGCCAAAGTGTGGAAGTGACCGCCATCCATGCCAATGAAGTGCCGTTGCAAATCCGGGTTCACTCTGCTGAGCCGGCACGAAGATCTTATGTAAACGAGGAGGCCCCGGATGACTCATCAAGCAGGGCAAAAACAAAAAGCAGAGGCGCACATCATCAGCAGCATCCCGTTTTTCTCCACCCTGAAGGCCGACGAAATCGAAAAGGTGGAGAGGCTTTTCCGGAAGCAGAACTACGAGAAAGAACAGATAGTCCTTTACGAGGAGGACACCAGCAACTACATGTACCTGATCTATTCCGGGAAGGTGCGCGTGGTCAAGATGAACGAGGACGGCAAGGAGCAGATCATCACCATCCACAAGAAGAACGACTTCTTCGGGGAGATGTCGCTTCTGGACGGCAAGACCTCCCCCGCCACCATCATCGCCCACGAGGAGTCGGTGATAGGGCTCCTGCACAAGGACGACTTCGAGCAGCACCTGATGAGCAACGAAGGTATCCGCCGCAAGGTGATCGAACTGCTCTGCGGCAGGCTCAGGGACTCCTGGGAGATGATCAGGATACTCTCCTTCAACGCGGAAAACGCGCAGGACCGCGTCATCTCGCTCCTGGACCGCCTGGGAGAGCTCTACGGCGTGCGGGACGACCGCGGCATCATCATCGACGTGAAGATGACCCACCAGCAGATGGCCAGCTACGCCTCGGTGACGCGCGAGACCATGAGCCGGGTGCTGAGGAGCCTTGAGAAGTCCGGCATGATCTCGGTGCTCCAGAACAAGGCCATCCTCCTGAACCACCCCTTCCACCAGCAGCGCGCCAGGCACTAGGGGAGCGCTACGACCAAAAGGGGGAGCACTTGAACCGGAAAGCGCTGCTTGCGACTCTCATCTGCGTCCTTTTGATCGCCTACGCCTCCCTGTTCCCCTTAAGCGGCTGGCGTCTCCCCGGCTCCGGATTCTTCGCCTGGTGCACCCTCAAGCTTCCCGGCCACGTCTCGAAAAGCGACCTCCTGGTCAACGTCATCGCCTACGTCCCCCTGGGGTACCTGCTCTTCCGCCTGTTCCGCGTCGATAAACGGCCCGCAGCCCTAGCGCTTGGCTGCGCGCTCATCACCGGGAGCGCGCTCAGCTTCGCCATGGAACTCACCCAGACTGCCCTTCCCGGCCGCACCCCTTCCATCGTAGACCTCGGCGCCAATACACTGGGGGCCTCCGCCGGCGCCCTCCTCGCCCTTTGCTGGCAGCGCGCCGCCATGCCGCAAGGGGCGCTTTCTCGCTGGCGAGCAAGTTTCCTCGCCGCCGGGAGCAGGGGGGAGCTTGGCCTTGCCGTGCTCCTTCTCTGGCTTTGCTCCCAGTGGACCCCCTTCGTTCCGCAGCTTGACTGGGGAGGGATCAAGAACGGGCTCAAGCCGCTTTGGTACACGGCCAACGACCTGTCGCGCCTTGACCCGATGCAGGCTGCCACCTACTTCTGCTATCTCGCCGCGCTCGGGGTGCTGGCTCAGGAGACCTTAAGGCGGCGCGCCCTTGCCCTCCCCCTTTTCTCCCTTTTCGCCGCGCTGGCTCTCTGCGGCAAGATCTTCATCCTGGGCCGCCAGCTTTCCCTTGAGGCGCTGGCGGGGCTTTTCGCGGCTGTTCCGCTTCTGGCCGTGGCGGGGCTTTTGGGGGAGAAGTCGAGACGTTTAATGGGGTGCCTGCTCCTTGTCACGGGCTTCGCGCTCTACGAGCTGAAACCTGGAGCGGGGGGCTTGGCGGGAGGGTTTGGCTGGGTACCTTTTCAGGGGCAGCTGGCCCACGAGTTGACCGGTTTCGGGACCATATTCGAGGGGATCTGGCCTTTCGCCGCCCTCTCGGTCCTCTTCGCGCCGGCTCGTGCAAAAGCGCAGGCTCCCCAGTGGTTGGGAGCGGCAGCCCTCTTCTGCCTGGTCTTCGCCCTTGAGTGGCTGCAGCTCTCCATCCCGGGCCGCAGCCCCGAGCTGACCCAGCCGCTCTTGGCCCTCGCCGGATATCTCGCGCCGGCGCGCTACCTGCGCGGCGCCGCAAAAGAGGCCAGGACCGGCGCAGCTTCTTGACGCCGGCTGGCGCGCCCTAGATGTCGGTTTGCTTTACACCCCGCCACAAATCTCTTTTTCGAAGAAAAGTGAGCCTTTTTCAAATAGAAAGCCGCCACTACCCACGCAATGAGCCGGTTACTGCTGTCGGCAACCTTTACAAACCCTGCACAACCCGTGAGAGCAGAACCACGTCGAATCGGGCGCTTAGCACCATGGCACCGTTTATGCTGCTGTAATTCGTTTTCTATCACCCGAAAAAGGAGAGCCTGCTATGAAAACTTTGAGGAAGGCAGTCAAGTCAGCAGCCGTGTCTCTCGTGCTTTTGGCAAGTGTCGGCACAGCCCACGCGAACTTGATCACTAACGGCAGCTTCGAGGACGGTCTCTATCCCGGTACGACGCCATATGTCACGGTTGGCCCTGGTTCCAGCATCATCGACGGCTGGACTGTGGTCGATGGCTCGATCGACTGGATCAACACCTATTGGCAGGCAAGCGACGGGACCAAGAGCATCGATCTCGCCGGCAACTACCAGCACGGCTTGATCGTGGGGACCGCTTTCGACACGGTGGTGGGGCAGACCTACCGCGTGCAGTTCGACATGGCCGGAAACCCGGACAGGCCCTACAACAAATCCCTGGTCAGCATCTCGACAGGGGATATTTTCACCACCCATGACTTCACCTTCGAGCAGGCAGGGAACACCCACCAGAACATGGGATGGGTGACGCAGTGGTTCGACTTCGTGGCGACCAGCGACAGCGCCGAGCTCTTCTTCGGCGACATCACCAACGAGTTGAACCCCAACGAGGCCTGGGGGGCGGCGCTGGACAACGTCCGGGTAGATGCCGTACCGGAACCTTCCACCGTCTTGCTTCTTGGCGCAGGGCTCGCTGCCATCTGCTTCCGGCGCCGTAAAGCGTAGGGCATCAACCTGTCTTTCGGTTTGCTTCATAGGTCACCCCGGTTTTTCGGAACCGGGGTTTTTTCGTGTCCTGCTCACGGCAGCGGGTTGGAACTATCTTGTAACAGACAAAAAAAAATCCCCGCAATCGCGGGGATTTTTTGTTAGAGGGGGAGCCATGAGCTCCCCCCCGATTAGCCTCTCCGGCTAGACAGGAATTAAAAGAACCGGTTGACCGTCTTGGTGAAGACCGCGACGTTGTTGGAGGCATCGTAGGCCTTGATGGTTACGGTGTGGATCCCCTTCGCGATGCCGGTGCTGACGCTGAAGGAGGATTTGCTGGTGGAAAGAACCAGGGCGTTGTCCACGTAAGCTTCCATCTTGACGACTGCGACGTTGTCCTTTGCGGAGGCGGAGATGGTCAGTTTGCTGGAGGTCAGGTAGTCCTTGGTCGGAGCGCTGACGGTGATCACCGGGGCCACCGTGTCGTTAAGGACGTTGATGCTTACGCTGGCGGACTGGCCGACGTTACCGGCCTGGTCGTAGGCTTTGGCGCTCAAGGTGTGGGTCCCGTTGGCTGCGGTCAAGGTGTCCCAGTTGAAGGCATAAGGGGCCGTGGTGGAGCTGGCCTGCAGGACGCCGTCCAGGTAGAACTCGACCTTGGTCACCGCTACGTTGTCGCTGGCATTGGCGTTAAGGGAGACGGTACCGTTCACCGTGGCGCCTGCCACCGGGGAGGCGATGGAGACCGACGGTGCGGCGGTGTCGTTGAATACGGTGACCGTGGCCGAGGCCTGGCCGATGTTGCCGGCTGCGTCGTAAGCCTTGGCGCTCACCGTGTAGGAGCCGTTGGCTGCGTTCGCGGTGTTCCAGCTTAAGCTGTAGGGGGCTGCGGTCGAGGTCGCCACCAGGGCGCCGTTCAGGTAAAGCTCAACTTTTTTTACCGCCAGGTTGTCGCTGGCGTTTGCCGATACCGATACCGTGCCGCCTATGGTGGAGCCTGCGACCGGGGAGGCGATGGAGACTACAGGTGCGATCGTATCGTTGGCGACGGTGACCGTAACGCTCGACTGCCCGACGTTGCCTGCTGCATCATAGGCCTTCACCGTCACGGTGTTGGGGCCATCGGGGTAGTTGGTGGTGCCCCAGGTGATGCTCCAGGGTGCGGTGGTGGAGGTGATCCTGAGTGCGCCGTTCACATAGTACTCGACCTTTTTCACGCCGACGTCGTCGGTGATATTGGCGGATATCGTCGCTATCCCGCTTACAGTGGAGCCGGCCAGGGGCTTGGCGATGGAGACTGCCGGGGCGGTAGTGTCAGCGGCGGCGATGGTAACGTTGACCAGTGCGGTCTTGGCTGCCGAGACCTTGCCGGAGGCGTCCTTGCTCCAGGCGTAAGCGGTGCGGGAGCCTGCTGCGGAGAAGGTGAAGCTGGTCGGTGCGCTGGCTTTCCAGGTGGTGGCGCCCGCTACGGGAGCGGTCGCGCTCTCGGTGATCTGGTAGCCGCTGACGCCGACGTCGTCGATTGCGGCGAAGGCTGTGACCGGTACGGTCAGCGCAGTGGCAGAAGCAGGCATGGAGAAGGAGCTGATCACCGGGGCCGAAGCGTCTACGACTGCAACTACGTTGTTCACGGTCACCGAGCTCGACGCCTGCCCCACGTTCCCGGCTGCGTCATAGGCCTTCGCGGTCAGGGT
>MTLD01002181.1_pt1 | contig 32173 bp, 28 predicted proteins | sample 1982471 | NCBI WGS metagenome assembly MTLD01 (sample SAMN05712604, study PRJNA340218) | biofilm metagenome | isolation source: sample SPM anode biofilm adapted to -50 mV | place: USA | collected 2012-02-03 | reverse complement strand
ACGGCTTTTGACCGTTACACGATTTCCAATCGTGCTCCTTCGGCCACTCGGACAACTCTCCGGGGCTCCGCGCGAGCGCGGGGAACAGAAAGGCTAGCACGGGCCTGGGTTCGGGCCAAGGACGAAGGGCGAGGGCTCGACCGCCCCTCAGGCGGCGTAGTGCTTGTAGAAGTACCAAGCCGACAGGGCGAACCCGATGCCGACCACCGCCACCCGCACCGTCTTCCGGCCCACGCGGTGGGCCATGTGGGCGCCGAAGAAGCCGCCGCCCATGGCGGAGAGGGCCATGAGCAGGACGAGATGCCACACGACGTTGCCGGGATGGCGGAGGAACTCCATCCCCACGAAGGCGAAGATGGCGACCCCGTTGATGGAGAGGGCCAGGAAGTTCTTGAGGCCGTTCATCTGGTGGATGTCCGTGAGTCCCAGCAGGCTCAGGGCCGCCAGCATCAGGATGCCGATGCCCGCGCCGAAGTAGCCGCCGTAGACGGCCACGAGGAACTGGAAGGCGATGGCGCCGATCCACCAGCCGGTGGTGCGCTCGTGGCCGCCGAACCGCTTGAGGAGCTTCGCCACGGGATCGTTGGCGGCCAGGAGCAGCGTGGCCCCCAGGATCAGCCAGGGGATGAGCCGGTCGAACACGGACTGGGGGGTGACCAGCATCAGCCAGGCGCCCGTGAGGCCTCCCAGGAGGGAGGGGGGTACGAGGCGCAGGGCGAAGGCCCGGGTGCCCTCCAGATCCTTGCGGTGGCCCAGGAAGCCGCCGATGGAGCCGGGCCAGAGCGCCAGGGTGCTCGTCACGTTGGCCTGCTGGCCCGTGAGTCCGATGCCCATGAGGGAGGGGAACGAGATGAGCGTGCCGCCGCCGGCGATGGCGTTGATGGTGCCGGCGGCGAAGGCCGCGGCCATGACCGTGAGGGTGGACCAGATATGCATGGCCTCCACGATGACACAGGCCGCGTCCGGGGCCGAACCGTGCGCAGAATGGGGCAGCCTCCGGGCGCCCGGGGGGGTCCCCATGCCCAAACCTTCCATCGCCCTCGCCACCCTCCTCCTGGCCGTGACCGCCGCCCGGGCCGGCGGCGTCCATCTCCTCCGGTCCCTCCCGGTGGGCGGGCCCGGCGGCTGGGACTACGTCACCCTCGACAGCGCCCGCCACCGGCTCTACGTGCCGCGCTTCGACCGAGTGATGGTGCTGGATCTGGACGGCCGGACCCTCGGCACGATCCCCGGCACCGAGGGCGTCCACGGGGTGGCCCTGGCGCCGGACCTGGACCGGGGATTCACCAGCAACGGCCATAGCCAGTCCGTGACCATCTTCCGCCCCTCCACCCTGGAGGTGCTGGGCCGCATGAAGGCCACGGGGGCCGGCCCGGATGCCATCCTCTACGACCCCTTCACGCGCCGGGTCTTCTCCTTCAACGGACAGGGAAAGGACATCACGGCCTACGACGCGGAGAAAGGAACGGTGGTGGGCTCCATCCTCCTGGGCCACAAGCCGGAGTTCGCCGTCGCGGACGGCAGAGGACGGATCTACGTGAACCTGGAGGATGCCTCCGAGGTCGCCGCCCTCGACGCCACGACCCTGAAGGTGCTCCATGTCTGGCCGCTCGCGCCGGTGGAGGAGCCCTCCGGCATGGCCATGGACCGCACCCACCGCCGCCTCTTCGTCGTGGGCTGGAACAAGCTCATGGCCGTCATGGACGCCGACAGCGGCAAGGTGGTGGCCACCCCCGCCATCGGGGCCGGCGCCGATGCGGCGGCCTTCGATCCCGGGACGGGGACGGCCTACAGTTCCAACGGCGAGGGCACCCTCACCGTGGTGCGCCAGGATGCCCCCGACACCTACACCGTGCTGGAGCAGGCGCCCACCCAGCGCGGCGCCCGCACCATGGCCCTGGACGAGGCCACCCACCGGCTCTACCTGCCCACGGCCGAGTTCCAGCCCGCCCCGGCCCCGGCGCCGGGCGCACCCCGGCAGCGGCCCGCCCTGGTGCCGGACAGCTTCCGCATCCTCGTGGTCGGACGTTAGTCCACCTTCACCACAATCAGCGACATCCAACCGCCATAGCCCGGCACCAGGGCCAGGTCCCCCGATCCCCCCTCCAGGCGCAGAAGGTGCCCCTGGCCCAGGTGCAGGTCCAGGGCAGGCACGGAGGTGACGCCCCTCGCCACGAAGAGGAGCACGGTCCGGGCATCCAAGACCAGGCGCCGGGAGCCGTCCAGCCGCACAACCTCCAGCCGGGTCCGGCAGCGCCTGGGATCGGCCATGAGGTTGAAGTCCACGCAGGGCCCGCCCAGCAGGTCCGCCCGGGCCGGCCAGTCGCCGGAGAAGCGGACCGGTTCAAGCGGCCGGTCCAGCGTCACGGCGCCGTGCCCGCCGAAATCCAGGCGGAAGCCGTCCCCGGCGAGGAGCAGCAGGGTGCGCTCGATTCCCGGGAAGGGCGAGAAGGGGCCGGAGGTGGCCACCTCGGCGCTGCTGAGACGCCAGGCGAAGCCGGTGTCCAGGGTGGCGCCGGGCGGCTCCACGGCCAGCTCCAGGGTGGTGCCGCCGCCGTTCTTCCAGGGCATGCGGCGGGCTTCGCGGGGCGTCAGGCGGGTCCATATCATGGGGCCTCCAGGTCCCGGGCCTCGGCCCGACCGAGGGTCCTCCAGGGGAGGGGCACCAGCCCCGCCACCCGCGCCCGGTAGCGGCGGTAGCGGTCCCCGTGGCTGGCGATGAGCTTCCGCTCCTCCAGCCTGGATCCGAGGATGAAGTAGGCCGTGATCCACAGGGCCGACACCAGCCGCAGGGCCGTCAGGTCGCGGGTCCAGAGCAGGAGCAGGGAGAGGGCGTACCAGGGGTGGCGCACGAAGCGGTGGAGGAACCCGATGCGGAAGGGCTCCCCGTCTCCCGCATCCATCCGGCGCTCGCGCCACGAACGCCACCCCAGGAAGAGAGCGGTGTCGTAGGGGCTCCCCGGCAGCAGGAGCCCGGCCAGGGCCGCCAGCCCCAGGCCATCCGCCACCCAGCGCCAGGGGCCCGCCCAGCGCCAGAGGAAGGGCCCCGGGTCCCGCAGCAGCCACCACCCGAAGGGCAGGAGCGTCACCAGGGCCACCAGGTTGTAGAGCAGCCGATAGGCGGGCATGAGGCCGGGCCAGCGGGCGGCGGCCCAGCGCTTCGCCCCCTTGGAGGCCAACAGGGAGTGGAGGAGGCCATAGGCCGCCCAGGCGGCAGACAGGACCGGGAGCGAGACGGTGCCCATGGAGGCATGGTGGCCCGGCCGCGCCGCTGGCGGAAGCGGAACCCGGGCCCGTCCCGGGTTATCCTGGCGGGATGCCCATCGACTGGCCCTCCCCCGCGCGCGCTGCGCTGGCCCTCGCCCTCCTCTGGGTGGCGTACGTGCTGCTGCGCACGCCCGGGCCCCTGTCCCTGCGGCTGCTGGGCCTCTATCCCAAGCGGCTGGGATCGGCCGTGGTGGGCTGGGCGGCGGAGCGCGACCTGCCGGTGGCCTGGCGCGGCCCCCTGCTGGGCCGTTTCGCCCGCGCCTACCACCTGGACATGGCCGAGGCCGAGTTCCCCCTCGCCCAGTACCCCAGCCTCCAGGCCCTCTTCACCCGGCGGTTGAAACCCGGCCTGCGGCCCCAGGAAGCCCCCGCCCCCGGCTTCGTGAACAGCCCGGTGGATGCCCGGATCATCGCCAGCGGCCCCATCGAACGGGACACGGCCATCCAGGCCAAGGGCCTGCCCTACCGCATTTCCGAGCTGCTCAAGCACGACCCCGGCGCCCGGCGCTTCGAGGGCGGTCACTACCTCACCCTCTACCTGGCCCCCAAGGACTACCACCGCATCCATGTCCCCATCGAGGGCCGCGTCACCGCCGTCTCCCGGGTGGAGGGCGAGCTGTGGCCCGTGAACGACGCCAGCACCGGCGTCGTGGCTCGCCTCTACGAGCGCAACCGCCGCGCCACCTGGACGGCCCTCGGCACCGGCCCGGACGAGGGCCTGGAGGTGGCCGCCGTGCTGGTGGGCGCCACCCACGTGGGCGGGGTGGTCATCGATCCCCGCTGGCTCGGCGGGAAGGTTCTCCCGAAGGACGGCGGCTTCCCCGTGGCCATGCTGCCCTGCGCGCCCGGGGACGACCTGGGCACCTTCGAGTTCGGCTCCACCGTGGTGCTGCTGGTGGGCGGCCCCCGGGCGAAGGACTGGGCCCCGGTCCGGGCGGCGGGGGACGTGAAGGTGGGCCAGCGGCTGGGGGCGTACCGGTGAACGACGCGGAGATCTTCCACCAGGATCCCCTCTGGGAAGAGGGCGGCGACCTGCCGGGCGCCCTGGAGGCCCTGTTCACGGCGGCCGGCGAGGTGCTGGACCTGGGCCGCCTGCGGGAACTGACGGGCCTGGGCGACGGGGCGTTGCAGCAGGGCATCGAGAAGCTCCAGGAGCGGCTGCAGGGCCCCTGCGGCCTGCGCCTGCTGGAGGTGGGCGGCGGCTGGCGCATGGCCACCAGCCCCATCTACAAGGAGATGGTGGCGAAGCTGGTGACGGTGACCCGCAGCGGGAAGCTCACGCCGGCCCAGATCGAGACCCTGGCCATCATCGCCTACCGTCAGCCCGTCACCATCACCGAGCTGAACGCCATCCGGGGCGTCACCAGCAGCGCCAACCAGGTGAAGAGCCTCATGGAGCGGCAGCTCATCACGCCCGCCGGCCGCAAACCCGTGGTGGGCCGGCCCATGATGTACGCCACCACCCAGGCCTTCCTCCTGCACTTCGGCCTGAAGAGCCTCCACGACCTGCCCCAGCTCGGCGACTTCGGCGAAGGCCGCCTGGAGACCGAGGCCCTGGCCGCCCTGGAGCCGCCCCTGCCCGAGGACGGGCTCTTCGGGGAAGGCGCGATGGAGATCCTGCCCGAATCCGCCGAAGAAGGGTCCGAGTCATGAACGTCCGCCAGCCCGCCGTCAGCCTCCAGGAGCAGCCCGCCAAGCCCGAGAAGCCCTGGAGCCCCACGGGCATCGTGCTGCAGAGCTGGCAGAAGGGGCTCCTGCTGGTGATCTTCCTGGGCGTGCTCTACCTCCGCCTGTGGCGCCGGAAGCAGGCACGCATCCTGATCTGCAGCCACTGCGGGGAGAAGAATCCGCCGCACCTGTCCAACTGCCGGAAGTGCGCGGCGCCGCTGCTCAGCCTGAAGCGGTAGGCGCGGCCCCGGCCCGGAGTACTGCGCAGCAGCGCCCCTCGATCTGATCAGGGCCGAGGCCGACTCGCACGTGATGCTCAGCCTGATGGGTGCCCGGCTCGGAACGCTGCGCAGCAGCGCCCCTCGCCACCCATCTAGGCTTCGCCCCGGCGGTCGTGTGGCACAAGCTCCTCGCCGGGTCCCGGCTCCGGACGCTCCCCCGGAGCGCCCTCCGCCACCCGGCGGTCGTTTAGAACTCGATGTCGATGCCGGACTCTTCGGCCAGGTCGTTCTCGACGCCCAGCACCTCGCAGGCGGCGCCGTACATCTGGAGGACGGCGGTCTTCCGGTTACTGAGGCTGGTGAGGAGGTCCTTCACCCGCTGCACCTCGGAGGCGATAGTGTTGTTGATCTGCTCCACTTCCTGGCGGCAGCGCTCGCGGGTGGTCTCGTAGAAGGCGTGCTGATCCTGGCTCAGGTCCATGGGGAACTCCGGATTGCGGGGATGGGGACAGGGGGAAGCGAAAGCCGAGTCTAACCGGAATCATCCGTGCTGAGGGTCAGCTCCGCGCGGTGATCCAGAGGAGAGCCACCAGCAGGGCCGTGAGCACGAGGATGACCGGCAGCAGCCAGCGGGGGCGCGGCACCGCCGGCGGATCCTCCAGGGCGGGTTCCAGGCCGGGCAGTGTGTCGGGCCGCATCCGGGTGGTGGTCTCCCCGGACTTCCCCGCGGGCACGCGGTAGGAGCCGCTGCTGAGGCTGGCCACCTGGGGGAAGCGGGCCGCCAGCAGTTCCTCCAGCCGCTCCTTCGTGCCCACCAGCAGGGCCTCCATGTACTCCGCCACGTCGTGCTCCGTGAGGGGCGTGCCCTGGCGCTGGAGGAAGTCCCGCAGATCGCGTTCCATGAAGCGGGCCGAGGGGTAGCGGTGGTCCACGCCCTTCTGGAGGGCGCGGTTCACGATGGCCACCATGTCCTTCGACACCCCGGGATTCAGGGTGTGGAGATCCGAGATGCGGCCGAGGCGGACCTTCTCCAGCACCCCCAGCTCCGAATCCGCCTGGAAGCAGCGCTCCCCTGTGAGCAGCTCGAAGAGCACGAGTCCGAGGGAGTAGAGGTCCGAGCGGTTGTCCAGGGGCTGGCCCGTGGCCTGCTCGGGGCTCATGTAGAGGAGCTTGCCCTTGAGCGCGCCGGCGACGGTGTGGCTGGCCTTGCTGGCGGCCTTGGCGATGCCGAAGTCCACCAGTTTCACCGCCCCGTCCGTGGAGATGAGGATGTTCTGGGGGCTGATGTCCCGGTGGACCAGCTTCAGCTCGCGGTCGTCGAAACCCCGCTTGCGGTGGGCATAGTCCAGGGCCGAGGCCACCTTCATGGTGACGAAGGCCGCCACCTGCTCCGGGAAGGGCAGCCGGTACTCCCGCACCTTCTTGAGGAGCGTGCGGAGGTCCCGCCCGTTCACGTACTCCATGGCGATGTAGTACGAGCTGCCGGCCTTTCCCAGGTCGAAGATCTGCACGATGTTCGGGTGGGTCAACTGGGCCGCCAGCTTGGCCTCGTCGATGAACATCGTGACGAAGTCCTCATTGTCGCTGAAGTGCGGCAGGATGCGCTTGATCGCCACGATCTTCTGGAAGCCCTGCACGCCCCTCTGCTGGGCTTTGAAGAGCTCCGCCATGCCACCCACGGCGATCTTCTCGAGGAGGTAGTAGTTCCCGTACTCCTCCAGCACGTCGGGATGCCCGGCGACCCCGGAGGGCGCGGCGCCGGGTGGGGGCGTGCCCGCGGACGGGCCTCCGCCCTCGCGGGAGGCATCCCAGGCGAAGGGATCGTTCACGCCCGAGATGCCGCTGAGGGTGAAGTCCGAAGGGCCCAGGGCCTCGGGCGGGGCAGCTTCCTGGACCCGGGGTTCGGCTGCGGGCAGCGGCACGGGGGCGACGATCCGCACGGGCGCCTGGGGCAGCCGCCCCTTCTCCGGGGTGGCCAGGGAGAGGGCCTCCACCTCCTGCAGCACGTCGCCGAAGATGTCCTCGGCACTGAGGGGGGCCGTGGGGGCCGCTGCCGGTGGCGGGGCCGCGGCATGGGGCACGGGCGGGGCCGGCAGGGCCTCGTAGAGGGCGAAGGGATCCTCCGCCGGAGCCGCCGGTCCGTCGAGGTCCGCCAGCAGGTCTCCGAAGATGTCCTCGCTGGTGAGCTGGGAGGCCCCCGGGCGGAAGCGGCGGAGCGCCGCGGCCAGCTCCAGGTCCGGTTGGGTGCGCTCGAGGAACCCCTGGACGCCCACGCCCTGGCGGTTCACGCCCCCGGAGGTGGACCCCTCCGTGAGGACCAGCACCGGCAGCTCCGGCTTCCGGTCCCTCAGGCGCCGCGCGAACGCATAGCCGGCTTCCTCCGGCGTGGCCGAATCCAGCAGCAGCAGGTCGGGGACCGTTCCCGTCGATTCGTAGGCCGTCGCCTCGGCGGCCCGCACCCACTGCACCGTCCAGCCGTCCCGCTCCATGGCGGAGACCAGTCCGGGAGTCCGGAGGGACTCGCCGTCCACGATGAGCAGCAGGGGGCGGGGCATGGGAAATCCAGAGGCGGGGAGAACCAGGGTAGCGGCAGGCTGCGGCCCGGTCCAATGCCCAGGTCGGCGATTCAGCCTCGCTCTGTGAGGGTTTCCGGTGTAGACTCGTTCCCTGGTCCCGTCCCGGCATCCGGAGCGGTGGCGAATCCCCTGCGGAAGGAGGTGCATCCCTATGCCTTTGGTCAAGGTCAAAGAAGACGAAACGTTCGAGTTCGCCCTTCGCCGCTTCAAGCGGAAGTGCGAAAAGTCCGGCATCCTCAGCGAGCTGAAGAAGCGCCAGCACTACGAGAAGCCCAGCGCCAAGCGCAAGCGGAAGATGCTCGCCGCCCGCAAGAAGACGCTTAAGCGCCTCGCCCAGGAACGCCGCATCATGGGTTGATCCGGCACAGCGCGTCCGCGCCGTGTGAAAAGGCCCGCGCGAGCGGGCCTTTTGCTTTACTGAAGACCTGCCTCCGAGGCCTCCGCCCCATGAACCCCGAACTCCAGGCCCTCGAATTCCCCGAAGCGGTGCGCCTCATCCAGGCAGGTGCCCGCACGGTGGCTGCCAGAGTTGCGCTGGGGGCCATGGACCCCTGGGATGGCCTGGCAGGCCTGCGGCGCCTGCACCAGCTCGAGCTGCAGGATCTCTGGGCCCAGTCCCCGGACCTGCTGCCCGTGCAGCCCCTGGACGAGGCCCTGGAGGAACTGCTGGATCCTGCCGGCTGGTTGCTGCCCGAGCACTGGCGCCAGCTCCGGGATGGCCTGGGGGCCATGGCCCGGCTGCTGAAGAGCCTCGCGGGCCTGTCCTGGCCCGAGGAGCGGCCCGCCCCCGCCGGCATCCACCTGGACATCGACCGGCTCCAGGTCACGGCAGCCCTGCTGCCGGATCCCGGCCCCCTGGGCGAGCGGCTCGGCCGGGCCTTCACGGCTGATGGGCAGCTCGATCCCCTGCGGATCCCCGCCCTGGCGGAGCTGCATCGGCACCGCCAGGCCGCACTCCAGGCCGTGCAGAACAAGCTCCAGAAGCTGCTGCGCGGCAGCCCGGACGCCTTCTCCGAGGCGCTGGTGGTGGAGCGGAACGGCCGCCTCTGCCTGCCGGTGCGCCAGGAACGCCGGGGCCTCGTTCCGGGTCTGGTGCTGGACCGCAGCGGCAGCGGCGCCACGGTCTTCATCGAGCCCATGGAGGTCGTGCCCCTCAACAACGCCTTCGTGGAGGCGGACCGGGACTACGCCCAGGCCGTGCAGGCCTTCCTGCGGGACCTGCTGGCCGAGCTGCGGGCCCGCCGCGAGGATTTCACCCGCTGGCGCGACCTGCAGGGCCTGGCGGACCAGGCCCTGGCCCTCCTGCGCTGGGCCGCCCTCTGCGAGGGTCGGCTGCCGGACCTGGAGGCCGACCCGAAACGGGGCCGCCTCTGCCTCCTGGAAGCCCGCCACCCGCTGCTGCTGCCCTCCGTGCGGGAAGCCATGGGCCTGGAGCCCCTGCCCCACCCGGTGGTGCCGCTCAACCTGGTACTCGAGGCCGAGAAGCCCGGACTGGTGATCTCCGGTTCCAACACCGGCGGCAAGACCGTCGTCCTGAAGACCGTGGGCCTGCTCTCGGCCCTGGCGGCCTGCGGCTGCGCCGTGCCCGCGCGGGAGGGCTCCAGCTTCCCCGCCCTTCCCAGCGTCCATGCGGACATCGGCGACCACCAGACCCTCACCGGGAGCCTCTCGACCTTCAGCAGCCACATCCTGCATCTGAAGGAGATCCTGAGGCGCGTCCAGGATGGCGGCCTGGTGCTGCTGGACGAGCTGGGCACCGGCACCGACCCCAAGGAGGGGGCCGCCCTGGGCATCGCCCTCCTGCAGACGCTCTCCCGCCGCCGGTGCTGGATCCTCTGCTCCACCCACCTGGGCGAGATCAGCCAGTGGGCCCTGCGCCACACCCGGTTCCAGAACGCCTCCGTGCAGTTCGACGAGGACCGGCTTGCCCCCACCTACCGCCTCCTGGTGGGCCAGCCCGGCCAGAGCCGGGCTCTCACCATCGCCGCGAAGCTGGGCCTCCCCTCGCCCCTGCTGGATCATGCCGAGAAGGTGCTGGGCAAGCGGGAGCAGGACTGGCGGGACTTCCTCCGGCACCTGGAGGCCGAGCGGCTGCGCGTCCAGGAGGAGGCCGAGGCCCTGCGCCAGCGCGAGGCAGCCGTGGAGAAGGACCGGGACATCTTGCGCCAGCGGGAGGAGAAGCTCCGGGCCGAGCGGGAGGCCCTCCAGCGGGAAGCCCGGGACAAGGTGGCGCGGGTGCTGGACTTCCTCGACCACGAGGGCAAGCGCCTCGTGAAGGAGCTGAAGGAGCGGCAGAAGGCCGCGGCCAATGCGGACCGTCTGGGCACCGAGGCCCACGAGCGGGTGAAGCAGCTCGCCCGCATCGCCGAGGCGGAGCTGGGGCCCCGGCGTCCCGGGGCGGCCGCGGCGGAGGCCCCCGGGATCCGGGAGGGCGGCCATGCCCGACACCGGGGCCTGGGCGTGGAGGGCAAGGTCGCGGCCCTGAAGGGCGACCGGGCCACCCTGGAGACGCCCCAGGGCCGGCGCATGGCGTGCCGGGTGGGGGAGCTGGAGGCCATCGGCGCCAGGGAAGCCGCGCCCCGGGCCTCCGGGAGGGTCCGAGTGCGGGCCGAGGCGCTGGATATCGACTCGGAGATCAACCTCATCGGCCGGGCCAGCGACGACGTGGACAGCGAGATCTACCGCTTCGTGGAGGAGGCCCTGGCCGCTGGGCGGAGGTTCATCCGGATCGTCCACGGCCACGGCACGGGGAAGCTGAAGGCCGCCGTCCGGGAGGCCCTGAGGGGCCATCCGGGCATCGCCGGGGTGGAGGACGCCCCCCAGAGCCAGGGCGGATCTGGCGCCACCGTAGTGACCCTCCGGTAGGATTCCGGCCATCTGGCGGAAATTCAACCTTCCCGCCCCGGCATCCGATGGCGTGAGCATTACGTCTTCTTCAGGGGCGGCCATGGCATTCTGGAACAACCTCAACATCCGCAAGAAACTGCTCTACTCCATCCTCGCCCTGGCGGTGGTGCTGGGGGGTTCCGCCACGGCCTTCTCGGTGTGGCGGCTGGACTCGGCCCTCAACTCGGGCCTGAGGCTCAAGGCCAGCAGCCTGGCCTCCCTGGTGGCGGACAACGTCCAGTCCGGCGTCCAGTTCGAGGACACCGGCCTGGTGGAGAAGGGCCTGGAGGCCCTGAAGAACGACGCCGACATCACCCAGGCCCTGGTGGTGACCTCGGACCCCGCCACCAAGGCGACCAAGGTCATGGCCAAGTCCAAGGCCAAGGCCGAAGTCGATGCCGCCGCCATGGCCAACGAATTCATGGCCGCGGCCGCCGGCAAGGACATGAGCCGGGAGAACCTGTTCCTGGATGCCAGGGGCTACCTGGTGGTGGGTTCCCTCGTGAAGATCGACGGCGCCCCCGTGAAGTCGTACCTGGTGCTCCTGGTGAACCATGACAAGCTGCGCCAGGACCAGATCGGCGCCCTGACGGGCATGGCCCTCCTGGGCATCTTCATGGTGGGCCTGGGCTTCGTCGCCGCCTGGCTGCTGGGCAATGCCATCGTGAGGCCCCTGGAGAACATCCAGCGGCGCATGCGGGACATCTCCGAGGGGGAGGGTGACCTGACGGCCCGGCTGGAGGTGCACGGCACCGACGAGATCGCCCAGCTGGCCGGCCACTTCAACCGGTTCGTGGAGAACATCCACGGGATCGTGCAGCAGGTGATGGCCATCTCCACCAACATCGCCTCGGGCTCGCTGCAGATGTCCGCGGGCATGTCGGAGATGCACAGCACCGCCCAGAGCATCGCCCAGGCCGCGGAGACCCAGAAGGGCAGCGTGGGCACCACCACGAACAGCGTCCAGACCATCGCCGGCGCTTCGAAGGTGGTGTTCTCCAACGTGACGGACGCCCTGCAGGTGTTCGACCAGGCCCAGCAGGCCGCCGCCAAGGGCGGCACCGCCGTGGGCAGCTCCATCTCCGGCATGCAGGCCATCAACCAGAACTCGAAGCAGATCGGCAACATCCTCACGGTGATCACCGAGATCGCCAACCAGACGAATCTGCTCTCCCTGAACGCGGCCATCGAGGCGGCCAAGGCCGGCGAACACGGCAAGGGCTTCGCGGTGGTGGCGGAGGAGGTCCGCAAGCTGGCGGAGCGCAGCGCCACGGCGGCCAAGGAGATCACGGCCCTGATCCAGACCTCGGACCGCGCCATCGGCGACGGCACGAAGATGGTGAACACGGCCGGCGAGGCCCTCCAGAGCATCCAGGCGGCCATCACCGCCTCCGCGGAGCGGATGAAGACCATCGGCGAGCAGAGCCAGGCCCAGAGCCTGGACAGCCAGCGGGTGGTGGACGCCATGGGCAACCTGACCGGTATCGCCGAGCAGAACGCCGCCGCCATGGAGCAGATGGCGGCCACCATCAAGGAGTCCACCCGCACCGTGGACGAGCTCAGCCACCTCGCCGAGCAGCTCAACGCCATCGTGGCCCGGTTCAGGATCTGATCCTCGACCACCCGGCCTCGGCCATGGAAAGGCCCCGCGGCGCGGGGCCTTTCTATGGCTGGGCATTCCCCCCGAACGGTCCTGGGCGCCGGGGAAACCCTCGGCCGGAACCCGGACTGGGGTCCGGGAAAGCAGAAGGCCCCGCGATGCGGGGCCTTCTGCTTCAAGCGGGAGAGCGCCTAGAACTGGGCGCGGACACCCAGCTGGACATTGCGGGTGTTGCGGTCCGGCACATCGATGTAGCCGAAGGTGGACGCCAGGGAGGCGTCGGGCTGGCGCGTATACAGGCTCGTGCGCTGGTTGGCCCAGTTGAAGACATTGAACACGTCCACGAAGCCTTCCACCTGGAACCGGCGGGCCACCTTGAAGTCCCGCGTCAGGCGCAGGTCGAGCGTCTTCACGGAAGGCTGGCGGAACTCGTTCCGGACCGTGCCGATCACATAGTCGTTGTAGCCGCCATCGTGGTTCAGGTCGTTGTTGGCGATGGCGCTGTAGGGCCGGCCGGAGGTGTAGCTGAAGTTCGCAGCGCCCTTGATGCCCCAGTAGATGGGGAAATAGCCGGCGAAGACGAAGCGGAAGGGCCGGTCGTTGTCGCTGTAGGCCATGGTGGACAGGGGGTTGGCGGGGTTGTTGCTGTTCGAGTCCGCGCCTGTGCCAGCGGTGGTGCGCTCGTTGGAGTTGTTGTCGCGGGACTGGGACCAGGTCACGTTGGTATTGAAGCCCCAGCCCTTGTCCGTGCGCATGGAGGCCGTGAGGATGATGGCCTTGTAGGTGCCCTCGCCGTTGTTCTCGCTGAGAAAGACGTCACCGAAGTTGGTGAAGTCCAGCAGGTGGCCGCGGACGATGGCCTTCCCGGGACGCGTGGCCGCCGCGTTGGAGAAGTTGTTGTAGGGCAGCGCGTACCCGTCGTTGTAGAAGGCCCCGGCCACCACCGGATCCGTGGCATTGGGACCGGAGCGCTGGGCCAGGTTGATGTTCACGAAGTACTGCAGGTGCTCGAACTTGGCGTAGACGCCCTGGATGCCCACCGTCAGGCCGTTGTCGTAGGCGTGCTCCAGGCTGAGGGAGCTGCGCTTCGCCATGGGCAGCTTGTTGTCGGGATCCCAGACCTGCCCGGTGCGGCCGGCGGTGCCCAGGGTGGAGAGCAGGGCCGGATCGAGGCGCGACAAGTTGTTCCCCGACACGCGGCTGCCGTAGGACAGGAGGCCGGAGTTGAAGGTGGCCAGCATCGCCGCGCTGTTGCGGATGCTGTAGGTCGAGGTGGTGTTCCCGTTGCTGTTCATCGTGTTGGACACGGTGAGGCTGGGGTTGGGGCTGGAGAACCAGCCGTAGCCGCCCCGGAGGATGGTCTTGCCCTTCCCCGTCACGTCGTAGGTGAACCCGAAGCGGGGATCCGTGGACGTGCTGCTGTTGGCCTGGTCCAGCCCGTTGAACTGGGTGTTCGCGCGCGGGTTGTCCGGCTGGCCCTCGTGGGTGGTGCGCAGACCGAGGCTCAGCATGAGGCGGTGGTCCAGCAGGCCCTGGTACTGGGCCTGCACGTAGCCGGCCAGGAGCTGGGACTTGTAGGAGATGGAGCCGCCGTAGGGGCTGTAGGAGCCGAGGTAGGTCAGGTTGTCGCCGGCGGCCAGGGTGCCCGTGGCCCAGCGGTTCGCCACGCTGTAGTCCCCGAAGCGGAAGGACCCGTTCTGGTAGGGGAAGAAGGTGTTCTTGAAGTCGAAGAACTGGAGATCCACGCCGCCCTTCACCGTCCAGTCGCCCTGGTTCCAGGTGAGGTTGTCGATGCCCTGCCAGCTGTACTCGTCCAGCCCGTTGGGGAGGTACCAGAGCTCGCCGGCCGAGAACCCGCTGTTCACCTGGAACTCGGGGGAGGCCGTGGAGTTGGCGAAGCGGGGCCGGCGCTCGATGGCGCGTTGGATGCGGGCCTCGTTGACCAGGTTCGGGCCCAGGATGCTATTGAGTTCCAGCACCCAGGACAGGCCGCTGTCCTTCTCGAGGCCCTGCTGGGTCTGGCCGGTGGTCGGGGCGTAGATGCTGGTCAGGTCGGTCGTGCCGTTCTCGGACTTCCAGTCCTGGGCGTTCACGCGCAGGGTGAGGCGGTGGCTGTCGTTGATGGTCCAGTCCAGGCGGCCGAAGTAGACCGTGTTGGTGCGGTCGTTCGTGTAGGTGCGCCCGCCCTCCTGGGCCAGGGTCCGCCCGTCATTCCCCACCACCAGGTTGCCCAGGGTGCCGATGAAGGTGTTGAAGTTCGCCAGGCTGTTGCCGCCGGTGCTGGAAATGGCGAAGTCGGGAGTGAAGTCGGCCTTGTACTTGTAGGTCTCGACACCCACGAAGTAGAAGAGCTTGTCCTTGATGAGGGGGCCGCCCACGTTCACGTTGAACTGGGACTGGGTGAAGTGCTGGGTCCGGGCCTGCTCCGTGTTGGTGGTGCCCCGTGGGTCCCAGGGGACCGGCCGGATCTTGGCGACCATGGACTCGGGACGCACCTGGTAGAGGGCCGAACCGCCGAACTCGTTGGTGCCGCTCTTGGTGACCGCGTTGATCACCGCGCCCGCCGCGTTGCCGTACTGGGCATCGTAGGCGTTGGTGATGATCTGGAATTCCTTGATGGTGTCGGCGCCGAAGGTGAAGGGGATGCGTGTGGAGCCGCGCTGCTCGCCGAAGAAGTTGGAGTTGTAGCTGGCGCCGTCGATGGTCAGGTTGTTCTGGATGCCGCGGGCGCCTTCCATGGACACCGTGCCCTGGTCCGTAGGGGCGGCGCCGGGGGTCAGGCTCACCAGGTCGGTGAAATTGCGGGTGCTGAGGGGAATGGATTCCACCAGCTTCTCGTCCACGGCGGTGACGGTGTTCACCTGGGTGGTGTCGAGGGTCTGCGACGAGGCCACGATCTCCACCGTGGCGGCCGCCTCGGCCTTGTCCAGGCTGAAGTTGGCGACGCTGCTCTGGCCGAGGGTCACATGGACGTTGGCGTCCTTCACGGCGCGCATGCCCTGGGCGGTGATGGTCAGCTCGTAGCTGCCCACCGGCAGGAGGCCGATCTGGTACTCACCCGCGGCGTTGGTGATGGCGGTGCGGGTGAGGCCCGTATCCAGGTTGCGGAGCACGACGGAGGCACCGGCCTGGGCTTCGCCCGCCTTGCTCTTGATGACGCCCCGCACCGCGCCCGCGGTGGAGGAGGTCTGGGCCTGCGCCACGGTGGCACAGGCCAGCCCCGTCAGAAGTAGGGTTGTCCAGCGTCGGTTCATGCTTGCTCCTAGGCCATGGGGGATGGCGATTCGACCGGGCGGAGGGACTCCCCGCAATTGAGACCGGTTCTTGGGAATACTCAAGGATTCCCAAAGGCGGGCCGGGCCTCAAGCTCCTTTTTGCCGCCAGGGATGTGACGCCGCGGTCACCCCCTGGGCCTACCCGGAGTCAGACCACGCCGCGGGCCTTCAGGAAGGTCACGAACCCGAAGTCCCCATCGCTGATGTGGTGCTTGAACCACCCCTCCATGAAGGTCGGCACCATCAGAGCCATGGTGTGGTGGCTCTCCAGGAATTTGACCTGCAACTCCTTCAGGCTGGCCAACATCGCAACATGTTCCGCCACGTGCTGGGCCAGATCCGGGTACCGGTGTTCGGCCATGTAGGCTTCCTCGGTGCTGAAGTGCCGGGCCGAGGACTCCAGGAGCCGCTCCAGGAGGCCGCCGATGGCCCCCCGGTCCGCCCCGTCCTGGACCGCGCGCCGCAGCTGGTTCACGGCCGAGAAGAGCTCCTTGTGCTGCTCGTCGATGAGCTGGATCCCCGTGTGGTACCGCGAATTCCAGACTGCATCCATGCTCGGGACCCTTTCTGACGGCAATGATCGACAATCTTCCCAGGTGGACCTCCCGGAATCCAGACCCAACCTCAAGGTCGTCTTCCAGGCACCACTTCCAGTCCAATGTAAAGTTTAGGGACCTCGCGATCAAGTGAGATCTCACCCCCCTCCGGGCGCCTTTGCCGATGGGCTGGAGGCCGGTCCCCACCGTGCGGCTGGCTGGCCCCGGCGCTGTCCCTCCGGAACGCCCATTCGAAGGCGTCCCGGAGGGCGCCTACCGGGCCGCCATCCGCGACTTCGAGTCCGCCCACCCAGTGGAAGGGCCCCTGCGGAACCCGATGGATGGTGCCGGTGGTCGGACTCCGGTCCCCGCCGCGCGGCTGGCTGGCCCCGGCGCTGTCCCTCCGGAACGCCCATTCGAGGGCGTCCCGGAGGGCGCCTACCGGGCCGCCATCCGCGACTTCGAGTCCGCCCACCCAGCGGAAGGGCCCCTGCGGGGCCCGATGGATGGTGCCGGTGGTCGGACTCGAACCGACACTCCTTTAGGGGGAAACGGATTTTGAGTCCGTCGCGTCTGCCATTTCGCCACACCGGCTGGAGGGCCAGGATAGCGTGGGGGCGCGGCTTTTCAAACGGCCGTGAGCGGGATGCGCCGGCCGGCGCCGAAGGCCTTGGGGCTCACCTTGAAGGCGAAGGGGAGTTGACGCCGCTTGAACTCGGTCCGGCGCAGGAGGCCGAGGATGCGCGGCAGGGCCACCCGGGCCTGGTCCAGGTCGGGGCCCTCCAGCAGCAGGGCCAAGTCGTCGGAGAGGCCCTCCTCGGGGCGCTGGGCCTCCACGGCCGCGCCGAGGATGGCGTCCAGCTGAACGTAGGGCAGCAGGCTGGCCTCGTCCGTCTGCCCGGGCCGGAGTTCCGCCGTGGGCGGCCGGTCCAGGACCGCCCGGGGCACGGCGGGGCCCAGTTCCCGGGCCACGGCATAGACTCGCGCCTTCAGGCAGTCGCCCAGGGGGGCGAAGGCGCCGATGCCATCGCCGTAGAGGGTGAAGTAGCCCGTGGCCGCCTCGCTCTTGTTGCCGGTGGTGAGGACCGCGATGCGGTCCGTGCCCAAGCGCCGCTGCACCTCCGGCTCGGTGGTGAGGGCCATGACGAGGGTCCCCCGGGACCGGCTCTGCAGGTTCTCGTCCGTGAGGCCGAAGGCCCGGCCCGGCAGGGCCTTCCCGAGGGCCTCGGCGAAGCCGGCGAAGGGGGCGTCCGCGTCGAGGCTCAGGAACCGCATCCCGAGTTCCCGCGCCTGGATTTCGGCCAGGGCCGAGCTCTCGCCGCTGCTGAAGCGAGTGGGCATGGCCACGCCCATCACCCGGTCCGGGCCCAGGGCCTCCACCGCGAGGGCGGCGCAGACGGCGCTGTCGATGCCGCCGGAGAGGCCGAGCACCAGGCCCTCCAGGCCCTGCTTGGCCAGGTTGTCCCGCAGGCCGGTCACCAGGGCGCGGCGGAGCCAGGCCCCGTCCCCGCAGCCGTTCCAGGCTCCGCCGCCGGAGCCGGCATCCACCAGGATCATCCCCTCCTGGAAGGGGACGCTGCCCTGCCAGCGCCCGTCGGGCAGGGCCAGCCCCGAGCCACCGTCAAAGAGGAGCCAGCTCTCGGCCCCGGCGCGGCTGGCGTAGGCCACGGGCACCCCGTGCTTCCGCGCCAGGCCAGGGATCAGGCGGCGCCGCTGGTCATCCTTCGAGGGGATGGCCCAGGGTGCGGTGCGTCCCGGCGGCAGATAGCTGCCGAGGGCGCTGGGACTGGCGCTGGCGTTGAGGATCAGGGTGGCCCCGGCGGCCGCGAGATCCGCGATGGGGTCCAGGCCATAGCGCACGGGGGCATTGCCAAGCTCGGCATCGGCCCACAGGTCCTCGCAGATGGACAGGCCGATGCGCTCGCCGCGAAAGGAGACCAGGGGCTGGGGCGCGGGATCGGACTCGAAGTACCGGGTCTCGTCGAAGACGTCATAGCTGGGCAGCACGCGCTTGTGGATGGCCTGCCGCAGGCTGCCCTGCTCGCACCACCAGAGTTCATTCCAGAGCCGACCCGAGGGCGCGGGCCGGGCCGTGCCGAAGACCAGGGGCACGGCCCCGCTCAGGCCGGCGAGCCGGTGGGATTCCGCCTCCACCCGCCGCCGCAGGCCCGATTCCCAGAGGCGGTCCTCCGCCAGATAGCCGGGAACGGCCAGTTCCGGCGCCAGGACCAGCTCCGCGCCAGCGGCCACGGCGGAGGCGTAGGCCGTCTCCAGCTTCCGTCCATTGGCCTCGGCATCCCCGAGGCGCGCGTTGAGCTGGAGCAGGGCCACTCGCATGGGACCAGCCTACCAGCGGATCTCCGTGCGGGTTCCGCCCTCGGGCCGGGCCTCCAGCTTCAAATCCGCGCCCTGGGCGTTCAGCCACTTGAGGGCCAGGGGCAGCCCCAGGCCGGTGCCCTCGGGCCGGCCGCTCTCGAAGGGGCGCAGCATGCGGACGGCCGTATCCTCGCCCAGGCCAGGCCCCTCATCCAGGATCTCGAGGCACCCCTCGCCGACCCGCACCCGCACCCGGCCCCCCAGCGGCGTGGCCTGGCAGGCGTTCTCCAGCAGGTTCACGAGGGCCTGGTGCAGCAGCTGCGGATCCGCCTCCGCCCCGCCCTGCCCCTCCAGGACCAGCCGCCGGCCCTGGCTCGCGGGGCGGCGCTTCAGTTCCGTCAGGGCCTGGCCCGCCGCCTCCTCGAGGCGCAGCGGCTGCAGGGCGGGTTCCAGGGGTCGGGCCCACTGGAGGAACCGCTGTACCAGCCCTTCCAGATCCTCGGTCTCCGCCAGCAGCGCCTCGGCGGCCTCGCCATGCCCCTGCCGCTTCAGCAGCTGGCCGTGGCCCTTCAACACCGCCAGCCCGTTCTTGAGCTGGTGGGCCACGCCTGCGGTCATTTCGCCCAGCTCGGCGAAGCGTTCGCGCAGCTGGACGCGCCGGGCCTCCTGCTCGGCCTCGGTCACGTCCTCGAACTGCACCAGGGCGCCGATCCGGTCCGGAGCCTCGATGCGGCGGAGCCGCCAGCGCCGCCCCGCGCCGGCGCAGCGCCAGGGGGGACCGGGGTCCCGCGCCAGGGCCTCCAGCAGCCAGGGGAAGGACTCCAGCACGAAGGCCGCCTCCAGCCCCACCACGCCGGGCTTCACGCCCAGCAGCTCCTGCCCCCGGCGGTTGAGGGCCGCCAGGCGCTGGCGCTGGTCCACCCAGAGCAGGCCGAAGGGCAGGGCGTCCACCAGGCGCTCCTGCATCGTGCGCAGCTCGCCCAGGGAGGCCGCCAGTTCGCCCCGCTCGCGCAGGCTGCTGGATACCGCGCCCAGCAGCACCGCGCCCGGATCGGCCGGTGCGCTGCGATGGACCCGGATCCAGCGCACCACGACGAGCACCAGCCCCAGGGCCATCACCGCCAAGGGCAGGGCCATGGCCAGCTGGGCGACGGTATGGGGAGAGAAGTGCATGATCCCAAGAGTATGCCCGAGGGGTAGGCTAGGACCATGGAGAGGCAACCCATCTACGTCGTGTCCGGCGGCTCAGGCGAGACCGCGCTCCGCACCGTGCAGGCGGCCCTCACCCAGTTCTCGAAGGGCGAGGCCTCCGCGCTGGTGCGCCGTTTCCAGAACGTGCGCACCCAGGAGGATCTGGACCGGGTGCTGGAGACCGCCGCGGACAAGCGCGCCGTCATCGTCCACACCACCGTGTCCCGGGAGCTGCGCTTCTACCTGGCGGACCGCTGCGCAGAACTGCGCCTCACCCAGGTGGACCTCTTCGGCAACCTGCTGGACACCCTCGCCCTCTACCTGCGCGAGCGTCCCGAGGAGCGGCCCGGCAGCTTCCACGCGGTGGGCGACAAGTACTTCCGGCGCATCGAGGCCATCGAGTTCGCCCTCCGCTACGACGACGGCGCCGATATGACCGGCCTGGTGGACGCCGACATCGTGCTGGTGGGCATCAGCCGCACCAGCAAGACGCCCCTCTCCATGTACCTCGCCATGGAGGGCCACAAGGTGATGAACGTGCCCCTGGTGCCCGGCGTGCCGCTGCCGCCGGAGCTGGACCACATCCCCCAGGGCCGCATCGTGGGCCTCACCATCCAGGCGGACCGGCTCCAGGAGATCCGGGCCTACCGGCTCAAACGGCTGGGCGCCTCCGGCACCGCGGACACCTACAGCGACATGGGGCACATCCTGGACGAACTGGCCTATGCCGATGGGGTCTTCAAGCACCACCGCCGCTGGCCTGTTCTGGACGTCACGGGCCGCAGCATCGAGGAGACCGCCGGGCTCGTGCTCGACCGCGTGTTCGGCAAGGAACGCGGCATCTGAGGGGCTCCCCCTACAGCTCATCCTCCAGCCGCTTGCAGAGGGTCTTCAGCATCTTGATCCGTCCGAAGTGCTTGTCCTCGCTCTCCACGAGGGTCCAGGGCGCGATCTCCGTGCTGGTCCGGTCCAGCATGTCGCAGATGGCGTTCTCGTAGGCGGGCCACTTCTCCCGGTTGCGCCAGTCCTCCTCGGTGATCTTGAAGCGCTTGAAGGGCGTGTCCTGGCGCTCCTGGAAGCGCCGCAGCTGCTCCTCCTGGCTGATGGACAGCCAGAACTTCAGCAGGATGCTGCGGCTGCGCGCGAGCTGATCCTCGAAGTCGTTGATCTCGCTGTAGGCCCGCTGCCAATCGGCCTCCGAGCAGAAGCCCTCCACCCGCTCCACCAGCACCCGGCCGTACCAGCTGCGGTCGAAGATGGCCACCTTCCCCCGCCGGGGTAGGTTCCGCCAGAAGCGCCACAGGTAGGGCTGGGCCCGCTCCTCCTCCGTGGGGGCGGCGATGGGATGGATGCGGTAGGTGCGGGCGTCGAGGGCCTGGGTGATGCGCCGGATTCCCCCGCCCTTGCCCGCGGCATCCACGCCCTCGAAGACCAGCACCACGGAATGCTTCCGGAAGTTGCGGTGGCGGGTGAGCAGGTTCAGCCGGCCCTGCAGCTCCAGCAGGGCCTCCTCGTAGTCCTTCTTGTCCAGGCGCTGGGTCAGGTCCATGGCCTTGAGCACGTTCACCTGGTCGATGGCCACCCGGGGGGCGGGCGGCATCACCACCGGCTTCGGCGCCGGCAGGTCCAGCCGCGCCCGGAGCCGCTCCAGCAGCACCTTCCCCACTGTGAGCCGCTGGTACCGGGGATCCGTGGCCTCCACCACGATCCAGGGCGCCTCGGCCGTGCTGGTGGCCCGCAGAGCCCGCTCCGAGACCTGGCGGAAGGTGTCGTACATCTCGAAGTGCTTCCAGTCCCGGCCGGTCACCCGCCAGCGGGTCTTGGCATCCTTCTCCAGGCCCTTGAGCCGCTTGCGCTGGGCGTCCTTGCTGAGGTGCATCCAGAACTTCAGCACCAGGGCGCCCTCGTTGATGAGCATCTGCTCGAAGCGCGCCACCCGCGCCATGTCCTGGTCCAGGTCGGAGGTCTTGGTCCGTCCGTGGGCCCGCTCCAGGATGGGCCAGGTGTACCAGGACCCGTCGAAGATGCCGATCTTCCCCTTCGGCGGGAGCATGCGCCAGTAGCGCCACATGTGGGGCCGCTCCAGCTCCTCGTCGGAGGGCTCATCCAGGCCGAGGGTCTGGATGTGGCGGGGATCCATCCACTCGTTGAGGGTGTTCACGGTCTCGCTCTTCCCCGAGCCGTCCACGCCGGCCACCAGCAGGACCACGGGGAAGCCCTTCGCCGCGGCCAGATCGTACTGGGCATCCAGCAGCGCCTCCCGCAGGGCCGGAACCTCCCGGTCCCAGTCCTCCTTGGAAATCCTGTGGCCGAGTTCCGCGGATTCGAACATGGTTCCTCCGGGCCGGGTGTCGCACCTTTTCGGCACGTGGCCCACGATAGCTGACTTCCCTGCGCGGCACCCAGGGTCGATGATGGGGGCCATGATCTCCATCACCGGTCCCATCCAGCCCGCCCTGGACCATACGAGACGGATCCTCTTCCAGCCCTTCGCCTGGGGGAAGTGGTTCGTCCTGGGCTTCTGCGCCTTCCTGGCCCAACTGGGTGGGGGCGGATCGTTCAGCTACAACCGGGCCTTCGAGCGCGGCGGGCTGGCCCGGGATGGCCGCCTGGGCGAGTGGCTGGGCGCCCACCTTCCCCTGGTGATCCTCCTGGGCGCCCTCTTCCTCTTCTTCCTGCTGGCGCTGGTGGTGCTGTTCCAGTGGCTGGGCAGCCGTGGCGCCTTCATGTTCCTCGACGGCGTGGCCCGCAACCGGGCGGCGGTGGTGGAGCCCTGGGACCGCTTCCGGGACCGCGGCAACCAGGTGTTCCGCTTCCGGCTCCTGATCCTCCTGGTCGCCCTGGGCTTCCTCCTGGCCGTCGCCGGGATGGGCTTCCTCGTCGTCCTCCCGGCCTTCCGGGCGGAAGCCTTCGGCCGCTCCGCGCTGTTCCCCCTGGTGCTGGTCGGCGGCATCCTGCTCCTGGGCCTGCTCGTCCTCCTGGCCGTGAGCCTGCTCCTGGAGGATTTCGTGGTGCCCATCATGTACCGGCGCGACCTGGACCTCCCGGAGGCCTGGGCCGTGCTGCGGCAGGAGCTCCTGCCGGGCCACGGCTGGCACTTCCTCGGCTTCTACCTGATGACCCTCATCCTCTGGATCCCGGCGATCCTGCTGGCCGTCGCCATCATCTGCCTCACCTGCTGCGTGGCCCTCCTTCCCTACCTGAGTTCCGTGGCCCTCCTGCCCATCTCGGTGTTCTTCCGCTGCTACTCCCTCTGCTTCCTCGAGCAGTTCGGGGAGGGCTGGCGGATCCTCGAAACCGAGCCTGCCGCCTAGTATTCGTTCGCCAGATCCCCGGCCTTCACCTGCTTCTCGAAGGGCTGGAACACCGCGGCCCCCGCGGACCGGGCGATCCACTCGGCCACGCGGATGCCGTCCACGGCCGCGGAGGTGATGCCCCCGGCGAATCCGGCGCCCTCACCACAGGGATAGAGCCCCGGATGGGACACGGACTGCCCGTCCTCCCCCCGCAGGAGCTGGATGGGGCTGCTGGTGCGGCTCTCGATGGCCAGCAGGATGGCCTCGCGGCTGGCGAAGCCGTGGAGCTTCCGGTCGAACACCGGCAGCGCCCCCGCCAATTGCTCCTGGATGAAGTCCGGCAGGCAGGTGCGGAGGTCCGCCGCCACGGCGAAGGGCCTGAAGCTCGTGCGGGGCAGCCGCCCGGTGGACCGCCCCTTCAGGAAATCCTGCACCGCCATGGCCGGAGCGCCGTAGGTCTCGCCGGCGGCGCGGTAGGCGGCCTGCTCCCAGCGGCGCTGGAAGTGCATGCCCGCCAGCAGGTGGTCGCTGCCGAAATCCGCCGTGTTCACCTTGGCCACGAGGCCGGAATTGGCGAAGCCCGAGTCCCGCTTCTCGTTGCTCATGCCGTTCACCACCACGCCGCCCGGCTCGCTGGCGCACTGGATGACCTCGCCGCCCGGGCACATGCAGAAGCTGTAGGCGGCGCGGTTCAGGCCGAAGTTGCAGACCAGCTTGTAGTCCGCGGCGGGCAGGGAGGGATGCCCGGCGCTGGGGCCGTACTGGGCGCGGTCCACCAGGTCCTGCGGGTGCTCGATACGCACGCCCATGGCAAAGGGCTTCTGCCGCATGGCCACGCCGTGGCGGTGCAGCATCTCGAAGGTGTCCCGGGCGCTGTGGCCGGGGGCCAGCACCAGGGCCTCGCAGGGGATCTCCTCGCCGTCGGCCAGCACCGCGGCCCGCACACGGCCCTCCCCGTCGAAGCGCACGTCCGCCAGCCGGGCCCTGAACCGGTACCGGGCGCCGCGGGCCTCGGCGTCCTTCCGGATGAGCACGGCGCAGCGACGGATGACGTCCGTGCCCACATGGGGCTTGGCCAGGTAGAGGATCCGCGGATTCGCGCCGAACCGGACGAAGGCGTCCAGGACGTAGCGCGTGGCCGGATGGCCGATGCGGGTGGTGAGCTTGCCGTCGCTGAAGGTGCCCGCGCCGCCCTCGCCGAACTGGGCGTTGGCCTCGGAATCCAGCGCCGCCTCCTTCCAGAGTCCGGCGATGGCCTTCACCCGCTCGCCCATGGCCGGCCCCCGCTCCAGGACGATGGGTTCGATGCCATAGTCCAGCAGCCGCAGGGCGCAGAAGGTGCCCGCCGGGCCGGACCCCACCACCACCACCCGGGGCCGCCGAGGGACCGCCGGTACGGCATAGGGCGCCATCGCCGGGGCCAGCTCAAGCTTCAGCCCGCCGGCCAGGGGCCCCGGCTCCAGGGGCCGGTCCGTCTCGAAGCCGAGGGTCACCAGGAACCGGATGGCGCCTTTGTGCCGTGCGTCCAGGCTCCGGCGCTCCAGGACCACGTCCCGGTAGTCCCTGGCCCGGCCCCCCAGGGCATGGGCCAACGGCACCGCCAGGTCCAGCGACTCCTCCCCCAGGTTCAGCGGCAGGTTGGCAAGCAGGTAGCGCATGGAGTCCTCGGCGAGGGGAGCCCGACGGGGCTCAAGGCCAGGGTCCAGGGTACCCGGACCTGGACAACCCGGTTTCCCCACCGGACGGGCACGCCAGAAGGCCTATGCTTGCAGCAGGAACGGAGTCCCTGATGCCCGAACACCCCTTGCATCGCGCCGTGGTGGCTGGAGGCACCGGCCTGGTGGGCCGGGCGCTGGTGAAGGCGCTGCTCGCCCAGGGCGTCGAGGTGGTGGTCCTCACCCGGCGCCCGGCTTCGGCGGTCCTGCCGCCCGGGGCCCGGGCGCAGGGATGGGAAAACCCTGCGGAAGCCCTGGAGGGCGCCGACGCCGTCTTCAACCTCGCGGGGGAGGGCATCGCCGACCGCCGCTGGAGCGCCCGGCGCAGGAAGGCCCTCCTCCAGAGCCGCGTCGGCCCCACGGAGGACTTGGTCGAGGGCCTCCGGGCCTGCACCCGCCGTCCCGCCGTGCTGGTGAGCGCCTCGGCCATCGGCTACTACGGAGCGGTCGACGACGACACGCCCCTCAGTGAGTTCGCCCCGGCCGGAACAGGGTTCCTGCCGGACGTCTGCCGTGCCTGGGAGGCCGCCGCCCTGCCCGCGCAGGAGTTGGGCGTGCGCGTGGCGATCGCCCGCATCGGGGTGGTGCTGGCCCGGCGCGGCGGCGCCCTGCCGAAGATGGCCCTGCCCGTGCGCCTGTTCGCCGGCAGCCGCCTCGGCCACGGCCGTCAGGGCCTGAGCTGGATCCACCTCCACGACCTGGTGACGATGCTGCTGGAGGCGGCCCAGAACCCGGCCTGGGCGGGTCCCTTCAACGCCACGGCCCCCGAACCCGTCTCCCAGGCGGTTTTCCTGAGCCTTCTGGCCAAGCGCCTCCACCGCCCCCTCCTGCCCATCCCGGGTGTCCTCGCCGCCGCGGGCCTCCGCATGGCCCTGGGGGAGATGGGGCGCGACCTGCTCCTGCGGGGTGCGTACGTCCATCCCGGCGTGGCCGAGGCCCGGGAATTCGCCTTCCGCTTCCCCTCGCCGGAGGATGCCCTGCTGGACCTGCTGTGAGAGAGGAGCTCTTCATCGCCGTCCAGGACCTCCCGGCCCCGCGGGACCAGGTGTTTGCGTTCTTCTCCGACCCTGCCAACCTCGAGGCCCTCACCCCTCCCTGGCTGGCCTTCGAGGTTCTCACGCCAGCCCCGCTGCCGCGGGGAGAGGGGGCCGTGTTCGACTACCGCATCCGCGTGCGGGGCCTGCCGATCCGCTGGCGCACCCTCATCGAGTCCTTCGTGCCCGGCGAGCGCTTCGTGGATCGCCAGATTGCGGGCCCCTACGCCCTCTGGCACCACACGCACCGCTTCGAGGACCTGCCGGGCGGGGGCACCCGCATGACCGACCAGGTGCGCTTCCGCCTGGGCTGGGGCCCTCTCGGCCGGCTGGTCGCGGCCCTCTGGGTGCGGCGCGACGTCGAGCGGATCTTCGCCTACCGCCGGAAGATCCTGGCGGAGCGCTTCGGCTGAGGCTTCAGCCTTCCTTCTCGAGCATGCCGAAGCGGGCGACAGGGGGCCCCGCTCCGCGAGCCGGAGGCAAGTGGGAGGGCCATCCAGTGGATGGCCCGTTCGCGGGCTGCCAGATGGATTGTGAGCCCGCTTCAGCCTTCCTTCTCGAGCATGCCGAAACGGGCCACAATCCGCTTCTCGCCGGCCTCGGCAAACCGCACGGTGTAGGTCAGGCCGTCGCCGCTGCCGGAGCTGGCGACGATGATCCCGCGGCCGAAACGGGGGCTGCGCACGCGGGTGCCGCCGGGCCAGGCGCCGGCCGCGGGACGGGACTCGGGTTCGGGTTCCGCCTCCCCGGCGGCGGACGGGGCCGGAGGTTCCTCCGCCTGGGCCCGCACCCGGTCGAAGAACCCGCGGATGCGCTGGAGTTCGCCGGCCACGGAGGCCCCGCCGGAGGACCGCGTGAAGGAGCTGCCGGGCCGCACCCCCTCGCCGGCCTGGTACAGCTCCGTGCCCCAACGGATGGGGGCCTGGAGGGCCTCGGCGGGAATCTCCCGCAGGAACCGGCTGGGCATCCCCAGCATCTCCGTGCCCATGATCCGGCGCCGGCGGGCGGCGGTGAGCGTGAGCCGGCGCTGGGCGCGGGTGATGGCCACGTAGAAGAGGCGGCGCTCCTCCTCCAGGCCCTCGGGCGTTTCCCGGGCGTTGCGGTTCGGGAAGACGTCCTCCTCCATGCCCACCACGAAGACGTAGGGGAACTCCAGGCCCTTGGCGCAGTGGATGGTCATGAGGCTCAGGTGGGCGCTCTCCTCTACCTGATCTGCGTCCGCGGCCAGGGTGATGCGGTCCAGGAACTCGGAGAGGCGCAGGCCCAGGGATTCGGATTCGGCCGCGGCGCTGAGGAACTCCTCCAGGTTGCGGATGCGGCCCTCGGCTTCCAGGGTGCCCTCGTCCTCCAGGCTCTGCAGGTAGCCGCTCTCCTGGAGCACCCAGCGCACCAGGCCCGCCAGGCCCTGGGCCTCCCGCTCGCCTGCGGCGCGGCGGAACAGGTCGAGGAACTTCCCCATCTCCCGTTGGGCCCGGCCCTTCAGCTCGCCGCGGCGCAGCACGTCCGCCAAGCCCTCCAGCGGTGTCCCCCCTTCCGGGATGGCCGCCTCGATCTTGGCGAGGGTGGTGGGCCCCACGCCCCGGGTGGGTGCGTTCACGCAGCGCCGGAAGCTCACCAGGTCGAAGGGGTTCGACACCAGGCGCAGGTAGGAGATCAGGTCCTTCACCTCCTGGCGCTCGTAGAACTTCACACCACCCACCAGCCGGTAGGGCAGGTTCACGGCGCGCAGCGCCTCTTCCAGCTGCCGGGACTGCCAGTTGGCCCGGTAGAGGACGGCCACCTTGGCGTCGGAATCCATGACGCGGAGGTCCAGGATGCGCTGGACCACCCACTCCGCTTCCAGCCGTCCCTCATCCGCCAGCTTGAAGACGATGGACTCGCCGTGACCCAGGTCGCTCCACAGCGTCTTGCCCAGGCGCTGCGAGTTGTTGGCGATGACCGAGCTGGCCGCGTCGAGGATGCGCTGGGTGCTCCGGTAGTTCTGCTCCAGCTTGATCTGCACCGCCTCGGGGAAATCGCGCTGGAAGTCCAGGATGTTGCGGATGTCCGCGCCGCGCCAGCCGTAGATCGACTGGTCCTCGTCACCCACCACGCAGAGGTTGTGGTGCCGCCGCGCGAGATGCTGCACGAGCAGGTATTGGGCCCGGTTGGTGTCCTGGTACTCGTCCACGAGGATGAACCTGAATCGGTCCCCATAGGCCGTCTGGATGACGGGATCGCGGAAGAGGCGCTCGGTGTAGAGCAGCAGGTCGTCGAAGTCGCAGGCGCGGTGGCTGCGCAGCCCCTTCTGGTAGAGGTCGTAGGCCTCCAGGACCTTCCGCGTCCAGGGATCGAGCGCCTCCTCCCGCGCCTCCTCCGGGAGCAGGCAGCGGTTCTTGAAGTCCGAGATCATCTCCAGCACCTTCCGGGGATGGAACTGCTTCTCGGGCAGGTGGAGCTCGGCCAGGACCTGCTTCATGAGGCTCTTCTGGTCGGAGGGATCGAAAATGACGAAGTCCCGGCCCACGGGCGTGCGGTCGCCCTCCCGGCGCAGGATGCGCGTGCAGAAGCTGTGGAAGGTGCTCACCCACAGCTGCTCGAGGGGCACGGAGACGAGGCGCTGCACGCGGTCCCGCATCTCCTCCGCGGCCTTGTTGGTGAAGGTCATGGCCAGGATGGAGCCCGGATGGGCGCCCTCCTCCTCGATGAGCCAGGCGATGCGGCGGGTGATGACCGTGGTCTTCCCCGAGCCTGCGCCCGCCAGGATGAGCAGGGGGCCGTGGGCATGGCTGACCGCCTCCCGCTGGGGGGCGTTCAGGTGCTTCATCAGGGGGTGGTCGGAAAGGTCGGGGGCGGCGCCGGGCATCCCCTCATGCTACCGCGCGATGGGCTTCCCCTTCTGGGCCTTGCGAAGGACCTCCTTCACCATCAGGTCCGCGTCCGCCTCGCTGAGCTGCCCCTTGAAGGAAGGCATGATCCAGCCGAAGAGGATGCCCTTTCGGATGGTGCGCGCCATTTTCGCGTCCGTCTGCTCCGCCAGCTTGGCCGAGTCGGTGAAATTGAAGCCCTTGAGCTTCTTCCCATCCGCTCCCGTGGCGGAGCCGTCGGCCCCGTGGCACTTCACGCAGTTCTGCTGGAAGAAGGCCCGCAGGTCGTCCACGGACCGGGCCGGGGCCTGGGCCATCAGACCCGTGGCGCACAGCAGGGGAAGGAGGGTTCGGATGCCCACGGCCACCTCGCAGAAAGAACACGTTCCAACATGCTTCCGGACCGGCCACGCGCAAGGGGCGATCAGCGACGTTTCCGCGGGGCCATGGGACGGAGGATCTCCCGCGCCAGCCGCCGGGCCTCCGCCTCGTCGAGCACGAAGCTGAAGGCGGGCATGGCGCCGCTCCCCTGGCGGATGGCGCGGGCCAAGTCCTCGTCGGAAGCCGGGCCGAAGGTCTTCGGATCCGCGAAGCTGGCCGGTCCCAACCGGATTCCGCCCGGCCCCCTGCCCGTGCCGTCGGCGCCGTGGCAGACCGCGCAGCGGGCCTCGTAGAACCCCTTCAAGTCGCGCCCCCCCGCCCGGGCCGGGAAGGCCGAGACCAGCAGCAGGATCGCCAGGACGCATCGCACCGGTTCCCTCCGCGAGGAAGCTACCACGCCGCCGGGCCGTCCCGTTAGGCTGGAAAGGCGCTCCCGTGGCGGAATGGCAGACGCCGCGGACTTAAAATCCGCTGACCGCAAGGTCGTCCCGGTTCGAGTCCGGGCGGGAGCACCAGCCTCCGGACGGGCTCAGCCCTTCTCGGGCAGCAGCTTGAGCAGCGCGGTGACGAGGGTGCCGAAGCGCTTCCAGCCGTCCAGGTTCCCGTTGACCAGACGCCGCACCTTCACCCAGTCGTCGGCGGAGGCCGCCTTGGGGACCTCCTTCAGCATGAATGCGTAGGCCAGGATCTTCGCCGCGTTCGCCGGCTCCAGGGCCAGGTCGGGATTCGCCACCAGGTCGGCGCCGATGAGCTTGCCGTACTGGGCGTACTCCGAGCGCCCCAGGATGGGGATGAATCCCCGCCCGCAGTACTTCGCGCCGTCGCCGGATTCCGTGTTCCCCAGCGATCGCTTGAACTCGTACATCCGCCGGAAGTAACCCTCGCTGCCGGCTTGCCGTTCGGGGGCGAAGGTGTAGCCCTCCGTGCCGATGGTGGCGATGGCCGCGACCTCCGTGGCGGGATCGTCGATCTTGAGGGCGGCCAGGGCCTCGACCACCAGCGGCCAGTGCCGCTCCACGTTCGCCGCGGGGGCGTGGAGGGTGGCCGCGATGACGTCCGCCGTGAAATGCATGGCTGGCTCCGGAATGGCCTGACCAGGGGGAGGGCCCAATCTAGCACAGATGATGGCGCCCCGTGGACGCTAGGCTGGGGAGATGGACGGTCATCGGATGAGCCTGGGGGATCTGGAGGCCGAGGTCTCGGCCAGCGGAGCGGAACTGCAGGCGCTCCGGCATCGGGGCACGGACCTGCTCTGGGACGGGGGCCCTCTCTGGCCCCGACGGGCCCCCCTGCTCTTCCCCATCGTGGGCGGCCTGAAGGGCGACACCCTGCGCCATGGCGGCCGGGACTTCCCCCTGCCCAGACACGGCTTCGCGCGGGATCGCGGCTTCGCCTGGATCGAGCGCACGCCCACCGCCTGCACCCTGGAACTGGCCGACGACGCGGCCACCCGCGCCGCCTACCCCTTCGCCTTCCGCCTGCAGGTGAGCCACCGCCTCGAGGCCGGCGGCCTCCGCACGGAGCTGGCCCTGACCAACCCCGGCAGGGTCCCCCTGCCCGCCAGCCTGGGCGGCCATCCCGCCTTCCGCTGGCCCCTGGCGCCGGGAGCCCCGAAGGCCGCCCATCGCGTGGTCTTCGTGGAGGAGGAGCCGGACCCGATCCGCCGCCTGGACGCCCGGGGCCTGCTCGATCCCGAACCACGCCCCACGCCGGTGCGGGGGTGCACCCTGGACCTGCAGGAGGGGCTGTTCGAGGCGGATGCCCTCATCCTCGACCGGCTCCGCAGCCGGTCCCTCCGCTTCGAGGCCGAGGGCGGCCCCTCGATCGAGGTGGCCTGGGAGGGCTTCCCCCACCTCGGGATCTGGGCCAAGCCGGATCCCGGTCCCTCCTTTCTCTGCATCGAACCCTGGCAGGGCTTCGCGAGCCCCGCGGACTGGGAGGGCGAGGTCGCGGACAAGCCCGGGATCGCGGTGCTGGCCCCCGGCGAGACGCGGCGCTGGAGCTACACCGTCACGCCCCGCTGAGGGCTACGCCAGCTCCGCGCCCAGGAAGTGGGGGCTCGCCTGGGTGATGCGGGCCTGCACCAGCTCGCCGAAGGGCAGGTCGCGGCCAGGCCCGGCGACAAGATGGATGGTCTTCCACTCGCCGCTGCGGGCCAGCCACCAGCCCTGCTCCGTGGCCGTCCGGCCCTCGATGCGCACGGGGATCTCCCGGCCCAGGAAGCGCCGGTTGCTCTCGTGCGTCAGCTCCGCCTGCCGCGCCTGGAGTCGGGCCAGCCGCCCGGACTTCACGGCCATGGGCAGGTCGTCCTTGAGGCGCAGCGAGGGCGTGCCGGGCCGGGGCGAGTAGATGAAGCTGAAGGAGGCGTCGAACCGGACCTCCTCCAGCACCCGCATCGTGCCTTCGAAATCCTCGTCCGTCTCGCCGGGAAAGCCCACGATGAAGTCCGTGCTGAGCGCCAGGCGGGACCGGGCCTCGCCCAGATAGCCCAGCCGCTCCAGGTACTGGTCCACGGTGTATTCGCGGAGCATGCGCTTGAGGATGCGGTCGCTGCCGCTCTGCAGGGGCAGGTGCAGGAAGGGGGCGACCTTGGGGTTCGTCACCAGCTCCCGCGCCAGCTCGCGGGTGAAGTTCATGGGATGGCTGGTGGTGAAGCGGATCCACTCCAGCCCCTCCACCTCGGAGACCCGCGCCAGCAGCTCCGCGAAGGTGCAGCCCCCGGCGTAGCTGTTCACGTTCTGGCCCAGCAGCTCCACCTCGCGGTAGCCGGCCGCCACGAGGCCGCGCACCTCGGCCACCACGTCCAAGAAGGGCCGGCTGCGCTCGGTGCCCCGGGTGGTGGGCACGATGCAGTAGGTGCAGGCGTGGTTGCAGCCCTCGATGATCGTCACCAGGGCCTTGGCCGTGTCGCGGCGCCGCGCCACCGAGGGCGGGAAGAGGTGGTTGTCCGGGTATTCGCCCGTGTCGATGACCCGGGCCTTCCCGGCCTGGGCCTCGGCCACCAGGCGGGGGAGCTGGCGCAGGGCCATGGTGCCCAGCACGAAGTCGATGTGCGGGGCCCGCTTGAAGAGGGCCTCCTGCTCCTGCTGGGCCAGGCAGCCCGTGACCCCGACCAGCAGCGGGCGGCGCTGCTTCTCCTCGCGGAGGCGGCCCAGCTCGGAATAGACCTTGTGGACCGCCTTCTCCCGGATGGAGCAGGTATTCAGCAGCACCAGGTCCGCCTCGCCCGCTTCCGCCACCGCCTCGAAGCCTTCGGACGACAGCAGCCCCGACAGCTTCTCGCCGTCGTGGTCGTTCATCTGGCAGCCCCAGGTCTGGATGTGGAACTTCATCGGTCCGTCCAAACCAACGATTCTACCGGGAAG
>MTLD01002045.1_pt1 | contig 32282 bp, 31 predicted proteins | sample 1982471 | NCBI WGS metagenome assembly MTLD01 (sample SAMN05712604, study PRJNA340218) | biofilm metagenome | isolation source: sample SPM anode biofilm adapted to -50 mV | place: USA | collected 2012-02-03 | reverse complement strand
AGGGGAGGGGGAGTAAATGTCCAAACTCCAGCCATTCGGAAACTCCGGATGAAAACTAGTTCGGATTGGATATTGTTCTCTTGATGCGAAAGATAAATGTGTTATTTCTATCATAGATCAATTGCGAGGGAGGGCGTATGCAGGCTAATGCGCAGGTTCTGATTGTTATGGGCAGTAATTCCGATTTATCGGTGATGCAGGAAGCGGCTGATCTGCTGGGGCAATTTGAAGTGCCGTGCGAAATGAGGGTGTCGTCGGCTCATAGATCTCCGGTGCGAACGGCAAAGTTGGCCGCTGAAGCGGCTGACAGGGGCATTAAAGTCATCATTGCCGGCGCCGGGATGGCGGCGCATCTGGCTGGAGTTATTGCTTCCGAAACGATTCTGCCGGTGATCGGGGTGCCGGTGCCGGGTGGCGCGTTAAACGGTGTTGACGCTTTGTACGCAACCGTTCAGATGCCGGGCGGTATTCCGGTGGCAACTATGGCTATCGGCAAGTCAGGCGCAAAAAACGCCGGCATTTTGGCCGTGCAGATACTGGCGCTTAGTGATGCCCGGCTGGCGGAGGCGCTGCTGAGCTATCGCCGTGAAATGGCTCTGGATGTCGAACGCCGTGATGCCGACCTGCAGGCCCTGAGGGCGGTCGAAGAGGCTCATTGAGATAGTAAATTGTCGCTGGAGTTTCTTGACAAGAACCATTTCCGTGGGAGAATGGTTCAACTTCGGAAAGGAGGTAATGCTTATGAAAAAAGCCATCATGGCTCTTCTGGCTGTAACGGTTTTGGCGGGGACCGCCGTGGCTGCTCCGGATGTAATCGAGATGAAACGAGGCGTGAAATTTGATCACAAAGCTCATCAAACCGCGGTTGGCGAGTGCAAAAAGTGTCACGCCAAAGCAGAGGGCGGCAAGATCGAAGGCTTTGGCAAAACCTGGGCTCATGAGAGATGTAAAGGGTGCCATGCCGACATGAAAAAGGGGCCGACCTCATGTAAGGATTGCCACAAATAATAAATCCGGTATACTAAATATCAAATTGAAAGGGATAACAAACTGAGTTGTTATCCCTTTTTATGTTTTAGGAGTTGAGGCTCTTGCAAAAGTCAAAAAGTACCCCTCCCTGGCGGGGGAGGGGTAGGGTGGGGGTGAAGCTGCCATGATATCGGCATGTTGCACCTTCACCCACCCCCCAGCCCCCTCCCATCAAGGGAGGGGGAGTCGATTTTCAGGACTTTTGCAAGAGCCTCAGTTTTATAACGGAAACGGGAAAAATATTTACACCTTTTTGATATTTTGATTTATCATTATTTCCTTATTGAATTACTGGAAAATGACAAAACCAACAACAGCAGGAGACACTCTTGGCCACTTCCCAGCGTAGTTCCGTCGAATCCCTGTGGGACTTTTTCTGTTCGCTCAAGCTCACCATGTTTTTACTCATTTCCCTTGCTCTGACTTCCATAATCGGTACGGTTTTGCCCCAGGGAGAGGTGCCGCCGGAATACATTGCACGGATCAGTTCTCTTAAGCTGCAAATTTATACCAAGCTCGGCTTTTTTAACATGTACCATTCCAAGTGGTACATTGGCCTGCTGTATATCTTCAGTCTCAATCTTATTTGCTGCTCCATCAAAAGGCTGCCGCATGTTTTTACTTTTATCAGCCAACCGGCGCTGCTTCTCAGTGACTCGATGGAGAAAGGCTGTTCTCTGCGGCAGGAGGTCAAATTCTCAACGCCGCTCGATATCGCCAGGAAAAAACTGACTGATTTTTTGAAAGCTGAACTTGCCGATCCGGTTGTGACGGAACACGACGGCGGATACCATCTTTTTGCACAGAAAAACGCCTGGTGCCGGTTGGGGGTCTACGTCGTTCATGCGAGCATTCTTGTGATCTTTGTTGGTGCAATTATCGGATCACTGTTTGGTAAAAAGGGTTTCGTCAATATTGCCGAGGGCGAGAGTGCCAGCGCGTTCATGTCTAGTTCCGGAGAGGAGGTTAAACTTGGTTTTACGGTGCATTGCGATCAGTTTACCGTTACAAAGTATGCCACCGGCGCACCCAAGGAATTCAAGAGTATTCTGACAGTGCTGGAAAACGGCAAACCGGTGCCCGGATACACCAATGCCCGGATAATCGTCAATGATCCAATGACCTACAAGGGATTTACCTTCTATCAATCCAGCTTTGGTCAGGCTAATGAAGGGGACGAGCATTATCTTACCGTAACATCACGTGACGGATCGAATGCTCAACGTCTCACTCTCCATAAGGGCGAGGCCGTCAATCTTAAGGACGGCACTGTTGTAAAGCTTCTGGAAACCACTCAGGAGGTGCAGCAGTTCATGCCCGAACTGAATGGACCTGCTGCCCGGATTGAAGTTACTTTCAAAGGTAAAACACCCCAGGTGTTTGACATTTTCAAGAATTTTCCCGAAATTAGCGCCCAGCGCGGCGATGAGCTGATATTCGGTTATGTGGGGTCCAACGCCAAAATGTTTACCGGCTTGCAGGTCGCCAAGGACCCCGGCGTCTGGGTGGTTTGGCTGGGATGCGCGCTTATGGTCGTCGGTCTCGGTATTGCGTTTTTCATGTCGCACAAACGTGTCTGGATCGTTGTTACAAAAGGGCGCGCACGCATGTACGGGAATGCCAGCAAAAACCAGGCTGCATTCGCCATGCAATTTGATGACCTGTCAGACAAGTTGAAAGAACTGCAAATCTAACGGAGGACACACAAGGTATGACCAGTTCGGATCTTTTTAACATAACAACGCTTGCCTATATGGCGTCCATGGTTACTTTTTTCATCTATCTGGCCAGCAAAAACAAAACTACCGGTCTGGCCGGAAGTCTGCTGGCCTATGCCGGGTTGGCGGTGCAAACGGTTGCCATCGGGTTGCGCTGGAAAGAATCCTATGATGTCGGTTTTGGGCATGCTCCTCTTTCCAATCTCTATGAATCGGTGGTTTTTTTCTCGTGGACCATCATTTTGATCTTTCTCTTCATCGACCTGAAATACAAGTACCGTATCGTCGGGGCGTTTGTTGTTCCGTTCGCGCTGCTCGGCATGGCCGGGGCGCAATTGTGGCTTAATAGCGGCATTGAGCCGCTTGTTCCTGCCTTGCAGAGCAACTGGCTGCTGTATCACGTTGTTACCTGCTTTCTCGGGTATGCCGCGTTTGCCGTTGCCTGTGGTGTATCGATCATGTATCTGCTCAAGGCTCATCACGAGGCCAATTCATCAACCACCACATCCGCTGGCGGGCTTATGGCACTTTTCCCTCCGACGAGAGTGCTTGACGATTTGAACTACCGTGCCATCATGATCGGTTTTCCGCTTCTCACTATCGGTATTATTACCGGCGCGGCCTGGGCCAACTATGCCTGGGGTACCTACTGGAGTTGGGACCCCAAGGAAACGTGGTCGCTGATCGTCTGGTTCATCTATGCTGCGTTTCTTCATGCCCGTTTTACTAAAGGATGGGTCGGTAAATTGGCCGCCTGGCTGTCGATAATCGGCTTTGCTGCAACCATTTTCTGTTACCTGGGTGTTAATCTGTTCCTCTCCGGTTTGCACAGCTATGGCGGCAAATAAAAATTCACATAAAGCGCTGCTGTATGTCATAAACACATAGTGTGAACAGGATAACGTAAAATCCGAAAACTTGTTCTCATCCGGAACTCCGGATGGAAACTATTGAACCAATTGGCCATCCGTGGTATGCGGATGGTCAATTGTTTTGTGATGATATGCCGACATTCTCAATTATCATACCGGTGAAGCCGGGTGGGTACGTTGCCGCGCTGAAGGCTCTCAGGCAGCTTGACTATCCGAAAGAACAGTTCGAAATCCTGCTTGCCGAAGGGACAATGCCCAGCCGCCAACGCAATCAGGCTGCCCAGCAAGCCCAAGGGGATCTGCTCTACTTTCTGGACGACGATTCGCGGCCCGTACCCGAAGTTTTGGCTCTTTGTGCACGTGCTTTCGAGGATAGCGGCGTGGCTGTTGTGGGAGGGCCTTCGCTGACGCCGTCCGGCGATTCGAGTCTGCAACAGCTTTTCGGCGCTGCTCTGACCTCTTTTTTCGGCGCCGGAGCCGTGCGCAACCGCTACCGCTCCATCGGTTCGCAGCGTATTACCACAGAGCAGGAACTCATTCTCTGCAACCTTGCCTTTCGCCGGGAGCTGTTCCTTGCATCCGGCGGGTTTGACGAGCGCTTGTACCCCAACGAAGAGAACGAGTTGCTCGACAGAATCGTTGCTACCGGACACAAATTGCTGCATGATCCGTCCATGGCCGTGGAGCGGAGCCAACGTCCCACGCTGAAGGCTTTCATACGCCAGATGTATGCCTATGGCCGGGGGAGGGCGCAGCAGACACTTCTGGCCGGTCCCCGTTCTTTGATCAGTTTTGCGCCGCTGTTTTTTGTCTGTTATCTGCTGGCGCTCCCCTTGCTTCCCTCTGGAGTTGTATGGATGTTGCCACTGTTGGCCTATGCAGCCCTTGCGCTGGCATTTTCCGTTGGGGCCGTTGTGGCTACGAACCGTCTGGAAAATGCGCTGGTGTTGTTTCTTTTTCCGGTCATGCATTGCTGCAACGGTGTTGGATTGCTGTCCGGATTTTTGAGGGGCAAACCGCGTGCGGCAGTAAACGGCGAGGTGCGGATTACGCGGGTCAAGGCATTTGATCAGCCTGATTGGTAATGGCTGGGAATGTCCAAGACGGCTGATTCCGGTTTTCCATACAATGTTTTCAGATTTGAACAAAAACAGGCAATGATTGCGTAGTATCATCCTGCCCTTTGGAGCAACATGTGAACTTTAGTATCGTAGTCCCCATTTATAACGAGCAGGAGAATGTTGACGCCCTTTATCGCACTATTGTCACTGCGCTGGATGGTTATGATCCCTGCTATGAAATCATCATGGTGGACGATGGATCAAAGGACGGTTCGTACGGCATCCTGAAAGAGCTGGCCGCCCAGGACGAACGCCTCAAGGTAATCAGGTTCCGCAGAAACTTCGGCCAGACCGCGGCCATGTCAGCCGGCTTTGATGCTGCGACCGGCGAGATCATTATTCCCATGGATGGGGATCTGCAGAACGATCCGGCTGATATTCCGCGTCTGATCGAAAAACTCCACGAGGGGTATGATGTGGTTTCCGGCTGGCGCAATGACCGTAAGGATACCTTCATAACCCGCAAGATTCCCTCGATTTTGGCAAATGCCCTGATCTCGTCGTTTACCGGTGTGCATCTCCATGACTACGGTTGTACCCTGAAGGCCTATCGACGTGAGGTTCTGGACGGCATCAATCTGTATGGCGAAATGCACCGTTTTGTACCGGCCTTGGCATCACAGGTGGGGGCCAAAGTTGCCGAGCTTCCGGTCAGGCACCATCCCCGCCTCCATGGCAACAGCAAATACGGCATTTCGCGCACCCTGCGCGTGATTTTGGACTTGATGACGGTAAAGTTTTTGCTTGCCTACTCCACCAAGCCGATTCAATTGTTCGGCAAGTGGGGAGTGTATACCCTGCTGGCGGGTTTTTGCAGCGGTGTGATGACGATTTATATGAAGCTGTTCGAACATCTCAACATGAACCGTAATCCGTTGTTGATCATGACCGCTTTTCTGTTGTTCATGGGAGTACAGTTCATTGTGCTGGGGCTTTTGGGCGAACTTAACGCTCGTACCTACTACGAGGCCCAGGGCAAGCCGATTTATGTGGTCAGGGACAAGCTTAACCTTGGCTGAGGATGCCCCACTACGCATCCTCATGTTGGCTCCCACCCCCTATTTTGCCGACAGGGGATGCCACGTCAGGATTTACGAGGAGGCACGGGCGCTGATCCGGCAGGGGTGCGATGTGCGCATCGTTACCTATCATATCGGCAGGGATATGCTTGGTATCCCCACCGAGCGCATTCCAACCGTACCGTGGTATCGACGCCTCAGTGCCGGTCCTTCCTGGCAAAAACCGCTTTTGGATATCCTGCTGCTATTCAAGACCCTTTCCGTTTCCCGATCCTTCCGGCCGCATATCTTGCATGCTCACCTGCACGAGGGGGGCTTCATCGGTATGCTGCTCAGGCCGATTCTACGCATTCCATTGATCATGGATTTTCAAGGCAGCCTCACGACAGAGTGTCGCGACCATGGTTTTTTCAAGGCCGGTTCACTACTGGATCGTTTGTTTTCAGGCGTGGAGCGAATCGTCAACCGGGCCGCCGATGCTATTATCACCAGCTCCTCGTCAGGCGCTGTGCAATTGGTGCGGGAATGGAATGTGCCGTCACGCAAGGTCCGTGCAGTAATTGATGGTGTGGACACTGACCATTTTCAGCGCCATCCGAGGGAGGAGGCGCGACGCCGGTTGGGCATTCCCGATACTACGCAGCTGGTAGTATTTCTTGGTGTTCTCAACAGCTATCAGGGGATTGATCTTCTTCTGGAGACCATATCGATACTCGATACACGGAAAAGCAACGTTCATTTTTTGATCATGGGGTATCCCGAGCAGGCTTATCGTCACAAGGCCCACGTGATGGGGCTGGATGGCATGGTGACCTTCACCGGACGAATTGATTACAACCAGGCAGCGCTGTTCCTCAGTGCAGGTGATCTGGCTTTGTCTCCCAAACTCTCGCTCAGTGAGGCCAACGGGAAGTTATTCAACTATATGGCCTGCGGTTTGCCGACCCTGGTTTTCGACACGCCGGTCAATCGCGAGATTCTTGGCGATAGCGGGGTTTATGCTGCCCATGGTGATGCCGCTGACCTGGCGCAGCAGATAACGGAGCTTTTAACCGACAAACAACGCTTGGCTGAACTTTCCCTGGCAGTACGCGCAAAAGCCGAGCAGGAGCACTCCTGGATGGCCAGGGCTACCAGTATTGTGGAAGTCTATCGCCACGTACTTGGCGGAGAAGATACACGTCCTGAACCGTGACTATGAACGGCCGATTTTTCTTCCGCAAAAAATAAATAAAAAACATCGGGAAAAGTGTTGACAACAGAGCCGGGTTTTGGTAGAAAACATAGCTCTCGAGCGGGAATAACTCAGTGGTAGAGTGCAACCTTGCCAAGGTTGAAGTCGCGGGTTCAAATCCCGTTTCCCGCTCCAAATAACATCAACCGTTTCAAGCGGTTACGGATATTGAGCCCCGGCTTTCGCATGTTCTTTCGCATGTGGCCGGGGTATTGCTGTTTATGGCGCCTAACAGAAGTCACTGCCGAAGTATTCCAGGATGGCTTGTTTGTCTTTTTCAAGGCCATTGGTGTACTTCCCATATGTTTCGTAGATCATCTGCTTGCTTGCATGCCCCATAAGCGATACGAGTCTGTTTGGGTCGGAACCAAGGGTGAGGCCCCACGCCGCAAATGTATGGCGGGTAGTATAGGGCTTGCGATACTTGAGGCCGGACTTTCTCATGGCCTTGATCCACGCCTTTTTATAGAACTGTTCTGCAGAGAAGTGCTCCCCGTTATCCAGAACAAACAGAAGTTCTGTCTGTGCCGACTTGATTGCATTGTCGAGTATCTCGCCGATTGCCCGGGTGATAGGAATCATTCTTTCCCGATGGTCGTTTTTCAGGTCATCTTTTGCCACATTTCTGACAATCGATTCTTCGATATACAGATACCCCTCCCGGATATGGCTGGCTTTTATCGCGGCGATCTCGCTTGCCATCAGCCCGGTCAGGACCATCAATTTGGAAACCGGGCGGTAATACTCATCCATATTGTCCAGAAGAGTCTTCCATTCCTCAAAGCGGAACACTTCCACCTTCTTCTTGCGCTTTTTCGGAAGATGTTTCTTGAGTCCTTCCATCGGGGAAAATATTGTCCAACGATGTTCAACTATACGGGCATGGATTCGCCTCTTCTCCAGGCGAATCGGAATATCTGGCTTGCTTTCCGGTATTATTCCACCGAAAAGCACGTCAATGCCGGGGCTTTTCTGAAACAAGCTCAGAGTGATCTAAACAAGGCGGCAGCAGGTGGGAGTGCAAAAACGAAAGAAGAAACCGGCAAGCTTTCAACCGAGCTGAAGAGACTGGAAAAAAACTTGCGAATGGAGAAACGGTCGCAGAATCGGATTTGAAGGCAGCATGGGAAAAGGGCGAGGCACTTGCCGAACGATCGTCGGCGTATCTCGCAGCTCACATATCTGAGGAAGAAACAACTCTCAAGGGAGAAAACAACCTGATCGAGGCCAAACTGCATGTAGCCTATGCCGAAACCTACCAAGTGACAACTGCCCAGCCGGTCAAGGCGGCCAGGGAGCTTGACAAGGCTTTAACCGATTTGCATAAAGCGGCCGGCAGTTACCTGGCAGGATCGGCGGATCAAAAAAAAATTCATACTATCGTAAATATTCTACAGTCTCTCAAGGCGAACTCCCAAAAGAGCGACGCCGACATCCAGGATCAATACGAAACCGCAAAGGAAGAGCTGAATGACCTGATTCAGAGAATGTGAGTATATCATGATAACATTTCACTCGACCTGTCTGCAGCCCTGACAAAGTCAAAATGGCAAGCCGGGGGAGGGGATGTATGAAAAAGATAAATGGTGAATTAATCGTCGGAATCTTTGTTTTGATTGGACTGATGTGCCTGGCCTATCTCGGTGTTACGAAGGCATTAGCGGAAATGTCCGGTAGCAATTACTATTTTGTAACAGCCGAGTTCTACTCTGTTTCCGGCCTGCGGCCCGGCGCTTCGGTGGACATCGCGGGTGTCAGCACCGGGGAGGTCAAACGGATAGTACTCGATCAAAAACGGTATCTGGCAAGGGTTTACCTGCAGATTAACGTCCGTACCCCGTTGCCGGATGATACCGTTGCCTCTATCCGGTCAAGCGGGATAGTCGGAGACAAGTTCGTAGAGCTTCACCAGGGTAATTCCGGAATACTGCTGGCGAATGGAGGTAAGATCGCGAAAACCAGATCCGCGATTGACCTGGAAGAGCTTATCAGTGAGTACATACAGGGACAGGTCTGAACGGCGTTATGCGGTAACAGAGTTAACGTTTCGTGGTGTGGCGAACCGTTTTTGTCGCTTCGACATCGAGATCCGGCGGTTATTTCATTTCTTTCAGCAACTCCCTGGCTTTTTTTGCCTCCTCGCTTTTAGGAAAATCCTCTGAGAGCTTTTTCAGAACGAATCTGGCGCTCCCGGAGTCATTGATGTTCCTTGAAGGCCATGGCCTGCTCCAACATGGCAGCTGGGGTCTTTTCGTTGCGGGGATACTTCTTGATCATATCCTGGAATGACAGGATGGCCTGATCATAATTTTTTTCGCTGTAGTAGCTTTCCCCGATCCAGTAGAGGGCATTGGAGGCAAGTACGTGATGCGGGTAGAGTTCGATGAATTTCCGGAACAGCTTCCGGCTGGAAGGCATGTCTCCGGATTTGTAAGTTTTAAGTCCTTTATTGTAAAGGGCCTCCGGAGAGGAGACGACAAACTCATTTTCCTGTTGCGCAAGTCCGGCAATCTGCTTGCTCAGCGTATCATTGGCAGCCTGAAGCTTGGCAATGCTGTCCTGAAGCGAGATGATACTCTTGTCGGCATCTTCCCGGAACTGCCGCATTTCATCCATCCTGGCATTAAGGGTGTTCAACTCTTCTCGTGTGCTTTGAGATCTGGCCTGAAAATCAGCCAATAGTTTTCGCACAGCGGCAACGTCCGCCTGGTTGCTCTTTTCAAATGCCCCGAGACGTTCCACAGACTCTTCCCTGGTTCCGCCCAACTCCCGTTCAAGGGAAATAATCCGTGTCTTCAGTGTATCTACATCATTGCGGGTTGCATCAAGCGAGCCTTGAGTGGCGCAGCCGGATAGCGCGAGAAATAATAACAGAACGACAGGGTATGTCAGCATTTTCATTGTCCAGTATCCTCCCTACATTTACTGAATCAGGTCGTTCAACTCGCTCCTGATTGTGCCACATTGTTCCTGTTATTGACTTTCCATGGTCACGAAAAAGGTCTGTTTACCTCTCTTTAAGAGCAATAACACCGGCTGGCCCTTGCTGCTTTTACTCATGGCTTCGTTAAATTCGGCGATATTTCTGACCGGTTTCCGATTGGCCTGTTTGATAACGTCCCCCGGCCGGATTCCGGCTTCTTCGGCCATACTCCCCTGCTCGACACTCACCACGATAACACCGGTTTTTTCCGTGGCTCCGAATTGTTGCCGCATCTGTGGTGTGATGTTGTCCACTTTCATGCCGTAGCTCTGCACCGGTGCGTTGGGCTGTACGGTGGAGATCTTCTCCTCCGTCAGCTTTTCTATCTTGAGGGACAGGTGTAGTTCCTTCCCCTCGCGAACAATGATTACATCGACAGTTTTGCCCACCGGCATTTCCGCCACCAAGCGAGGGAGATCGCTTGAGCTTTTTACATCTTTCCCGTCGAATTTGATGATTATATCGCCGGTTTTCATCCCCCCTTTTTCAGCTGGACCGCCCTTAACGACATCGCCGATCAATGCGCCCTTGGCTTCCTTCATTCCGAACGACTTTGCAAGCTCAGGAGTGACGGTCTGGATTGCCACGCCAATCCATCCCCGGACGACCTTGCCCTTTTCCTTCAACTGGGATGTAATCGATTTTGCCAGTGAACTGGGAATGGCGAAGCCGATACCCTGGCCGCCCGGCACAATGGCGGTATTGATTCCGATAACCTCTCCCTTGAGGTTGACAAGTGGTCCGCCGCTGTTGCCAGGGTTGATTGGCGCATCGGTTTGCAGAAAATTATCATAGGGGCCGGAGCCGATTACTCTGCCGGTAGCGCTGATAATCCCCTGGGTCACGGTGTGCTCCAGACCAAAGGGATTGCCCACTGCGAGAACCCAGTCTCCGACCCGCATTTTGTCCGAATCTCCCAGTTCAAGTATCGGCAGATTCTTGAAGATCGAGGATATTTTGATCAATGCCAGGTCGGTCTTGCTATCGCGGCCAACGACTTTGGCCTTAAATTCGCGGCCATCGGAGAGCTTGACCTTGATCTCATCGGCGTTGTCTACGACATGGTTGTTGGTGATGATGTAGCCGTCTCTGTTGATGATGAATCCGGAACCGAGACTCTGCTGCCTCATCTTCCGGTCAGGGGTCTGGCTGAAGAAATTCTTGAAGAAATCATCCAACGGCCCCCCCTGATCATGTCCGAAGAATTGGCGGAACGGATTTCCTGGGATGGTGACGGTTGAGGTGGTGCTGATGTTTACCACGGCGGGCTGCACTTTCTCGGCAAGAGCGGCAAAAGACTGAGGAAATCCGACGTAGTCCGTTTTTGACTTCATTTTGCAACCGTCTATGGTGGCAAGGGAGAAAACCAACAACATTGAAATGATCCCTGCAATACTTATTCTTGCCTGCCTCGACATCAACATAAGAACCTCCAAGAGGTGTATTCGGCTTGCGTTCAGTTATTGGCAACCCTCGCGGTACGTTTGGCCATTCATCTTCGCATAGGCATTGTTCTGGGCCGAATTCCGATAGAGAGTATTTGAGGTTTCCTGGTGCTGGAAACTATGGCAATCACCGCGCTATGGCGTGCTGCTCTGAATAATCTTACAACAAGGCTGTTCGTTCTCAAGTGCCCTGAAATTTTGTCTCTAAACAGGCAATTGAATTGAGACTTGCGATGATCCGGTTTCGATCACCATATTTTTTATCGCTTCAGACTGATTGTGAGAAGCGAGGAACCCCAAGCTTTTTCAGGATTACAACATTGGGCAGAGCTGACTGAATCCAGACTGGAACAAGTTCAGTCCCACGAAGGTGGTAAACCAGAGCCAGTACCTGCCGTGGTAGTGGGCCAGCAGAAGCGAGACGAGTCGGCAATGATTCGGACTACCCTTTCGATGTAGAATTCCTCTTTCATGTTTTGCTCCTTGTTTTTAGACTGTCCTGCAAAGATGATTCATTCCGTAGCTGCAACCTTCTGATGACTCTCCTTCCAGCTCTGCACCAGATAATAGAGAATTGGGATCGTCACCCTTGAAAGGGTTGTCGAAGCGATCTCGCCACACATCATTGCCAGTGCAAGTCCCTGGAAGATCGGGTCGAAGACGATCACGAAGCTTCCCACGACGACCGCCGCGGCCGTCAGCAGCATGGGGCGGAAGCGGACCGCACCTGCCTCGATAATCGCCTCATCCAGGGGCATTCCCTCCCTGCGCTTCAATTCGGCAAAATCGATCAGGATGATTGAGTTACGGACGATGATTCCGGCCAGGGCAATGAAGCCGATCATCGAGGTGGCGGTAAAAAAAGCTCCGAAAAGGGCGTGTCCCGGCAATATCCCGATCAGGGTCAGCGGGATCGGAGCCATGATCACCAGCGGTGTTGTGAAGTCCTTGAACCAGGCCACCACCAGAATATAAATCAAAATCATCACCGCTCCGAAGGCGATACCCAAGTCGCGGAAGACCTCGTAGGTGATGTGCCATTCGCCATCCCATTTCATTCCCATGTGTTCCTGACTCCAAGGCTGGCGGGAGGCAAGGATCTCCATTCCGACTCCATCAGGCGTGGCCAGGGCTGCGATCCGTTTTTGCATTTTGAGGATGGCGTAGACCGGCGCCTCGATCTCTCTTGCTACATCCCCGATAACGTAGATTACATCCTTGAGATTCTTGCGGTAAAGGGACTTGTCCTGATCACTGCGTACGACACGAACCAATTGGGAGAGCGGCACATTTCCCCGTGGGCCGAAAACGTTGATGGACGAGATGGCAGCCACGGAACTCCGCTGGCTGGTCGGCAGCCGAAGGTTGATGGCGACCGGCTCCTTTTCTCCGGGCAGGTGCACAATCCCCGCATCCCGTCCGTGAAGGCTGATCGCCAGCGTATTCGCCACATCCTCAGTGCTGATGCCGGAGAGGGCAGCCTTTTCCCGATCAACGCCAAAGGTGACTTTTGCCTGATCGTCTTCGCGGTACCAATCCACATCCACCACGCCGGTTGTCGAAGCCATGATTGCTTTAACCTTGGCGGCAACAGTGGCGCGGCTGACATCGTCCGGCCCATAGATCTCGGCCACCAGCGTTGATAACACCGGCGGTCCCGGCGGGATTTCGGCCACCTTGACCCGTGCCCCGTAGTTGTCGGCAATCTCCTTGACCAGCGGCCGGATGCGTCGGGCAATGGCGTGAGACTGATCCTTCCGTTCATCCCTTGGCAGCAGGTTGACCTGGATGTCGGCCAGATTGCTTCCCTTGCGCAGATAGTAGTGACGAACCAGTCCATTGAAATTGAATGGCGCGCTGGTGCCGATGTACAGTTGGAAGCTGGTCACCTCCGGCACGCCACGCAGGGCATCGGCCATCTCGCGGGTGATGCGGGCGGTCTGTTCCAGCGGGGTGCCGTCCGGGGCGTCGATGACGATCTGCAGCTCGTTCTTGTTGTCAAACGGAAGCATCTTGACCGTCACGGCTTTGAAATAAATCAGCGAGCAGGAAAGCAGAAGCAGGACAACCACTCCGGCCAGGAAGCCGTAGCGCAATCGTTTTTCGTGGATCAACCGCCCCATCCAGTGGCGGTAAAAGGCCGTAAGTTTCGAGTCCGGCAATGCCTTGGCCGAGTCGTGGTGCGATTCACCTTTCATGAACCGGAAGGCGAAATAGGGGGTGACGATGAAGGCGATCAGCATCGAGAAAAGCATAGCCATGCTGGAACCGACCGGAATCGGGCGCATATATGGCCCCATCAGTCCGCCGACAAACCCCATTGGCAGGATCGAGGCGATGACGGCGAAAGTCGCCAATACGGTCGGGTTGCCAATCTCGTCTACAGCCTTAACGGCTGCCTCCAGCGGCTCCAGAAAAGTGGTGGTAAAGTAGCGATGAATGTTTTCAACCACTACGATGGCATCATCCACCAGAATGCCGATGGAGAAGATCAGGGCAAAGAGGGTGATCCGGTTCAGGGTATAGCCGATAAGGTAGAAGATCAGAATGGTGAGAGCCAGGGTCACCGGAATGGCGATGGCTGCTACCGCACCGGCCCGCCATCCCATAAATACTGCGATCAGAATGGTGACCGACAGGGCTGCCAGGAACATGTGAAAGAGTAGCTCGTTGTTCTTTTCCCGGGCGGTCTCACCGTAGTTGCGGGTCACCGTCACCTGTACGTCGGAGGGAATCAGTTTACCTTTGAGGGATTCGACCCGGCGGATCAGGTCCTCGGCCACCCACGTGGCATTGGCCCCTTTCCGTTTGGCAACCGAGATGGTCACGGCCGGATAATCCTGTTTTCCAGCCGCAACGGCGGCTCCCGGACCGAGTCCCATGAAAACATAGTCCACCGGTTCGCTCTCCGCGTCGCTCACCGCGGCCACATCGGCCAGCCGGACCGGCCTGTTGTTGTGGACACCCACCACCAAGCGTCTGACCGAGTCGGCGCTGTCCAGAAAACTGCCGGATTCCACCAGGATATCCCGGTTGCCGCTGGAAAAACTGCCTGCCGGGAGCTTGTCGTTGCCCCTTTGCAGAGCAGCCGACACCTGCAGCGGCGAGAGTCCGTAACCTGCCATGCGCATGGCGTCCAAATTCACGCGGATCTGGCGGGAAAGCCCCCCTTTGATTTCGGTACCGGCACTGTTTTCACTCTTTCTCAGCTCGTCTTGGATCTCCAGGGCCAGCTTTCGCAGGGTGGCATGGCCATAGCGGTCCGACCAGAGGGTCAGGGTCAGGATCGGCACATCATCGATCGATTTCGGGGAGACCAGCGGCTCTCCGGCGCCGGGGGGGAGGAGGCCGCGATTGCTCATCACCTTGTTGTAAAGCTTGACCAGCGATTCCTCCATCGGTTGTCCCACCAGGAACCGCACGGTGATGATTCCCATTCCGGGGCGGCTCATGGAGTAGATGTACTCGACTCCCTTGATTTCCCATAGCTTGGCTTCGAATGGCTTGACCACCCGTTCCTGAACTTCATTCGGCGATGAACCGGGCATGGGAAGGAAGATGTCGACCATCGGCACAACGATCTGCGGCTCCTCCTCGCGAGGAGTCATCCTGACGGCGAACAGCCCCAGTAGCAGCGCTGCTGCCACAATCAGAGGCGTCAGCTTGGAATTGATGAAGGTGCGGGCGATCCTGCCCGCGAAACCGGGACCGGTCATGCCTTATTCCACCTTGACCCCTTCCTGGATTCTCTCCAAACCGCCAATCACCACTCTCTCGCCGTCACTCAGGCCGGACAGAATTACCACGCGATCGGCAACACTCCTGCCAACTTTCACGAGCCGCATTCTTATGATGTTATCCTTACCAGCCACCCAGACGGATGTCAGGGCTCCGCGCTCAAAAACGGCAACCTTCGGCACCAGTATGCTGTTTACCTTGTTTCCCAGGCTGATGGCGGCCCTGCCGAACATTCCGGACCTGAGCCCGGTGCGGTCCAGGGTGATCTTGGCGATGAAGGTATGACTGGCCGGATCGGCGGACGGCACGATTTCGGAAATTTTTGTGTTGAATGGCCTTTCCGGGGTGTCCAGGTTGACTTGAACGGCAGTTCCGGGTTTTACCGAAGGGGCAACTGATTCGGGTACGGCCAGTTCCAGTTGATAGCTTCCCTGGTCCTCGATTGTCAGCAGCGGTTGCCCCGGAAACATGTTGCTTCCCAGATCGGCCTGTTTGCTGGTGATGACACCGGAAACCGGGGCGGTTACCCTGGTGTAGCCTGCCATTGCGGCGGCTGCCCGTGATCCTTCGCGGGCTTGCCGCAAGCGGGCCCTGGCCCTGTCGACTCCCTGGGATGCAAGCTCCTGCTCGCTCTTTTTAACGTCGAATTCCTGGCGGGTAACGGCCTGTTCGGCAAACAGATTCCTGTAGCGCTCAAAAGTGGCATTGGCCAGTTTTTGACGGGAAACAGCCTCATCAAGGGCCTGGCGGGCATCATCGATACCGGCGCTGGCTGCGGCGGCTTGGGCCGCGCTTTCCACTGCTTCCAGGCGGGCCAGCAACTGGCCCTTCCGAACCCGATTCCCCTCGCGGACATGCAGTTCGGTAATACTTCCGGGTATGCGGGCCGAAACAATCGCGCTGACCTGGGCCTTGATCGTACCGGTAACTTCCAGCGAATCAGCCAGCGGCTGCGATTTTACGGTTTCCAGGACGACACCCTTGATAATTGGCGGGGCCTGTTCCACTTTCCCGGATTTCCCTTGATCACAGCCGGGTAGGGCAAGCAGTATCAGCAGGATGGTTGCCAAGCGGCGCAATAGGGTCATTTCATTATCTCCTTCAGGAAAATCCCGGCTGTGAAGTAAACCCGTCCGCACGTCAGGTCATGGTCGGCCCCGGTTTCCACAAGGCTTGCCCGGGCTTGGTTCAGGGCAGTCTGGGCATCCAGCAGTTCCACCATGGTGGCAAGGGAATTTTCAAACCTTCTGCTCAGCAAGCGGACGGTTTCCTCGGCATCCTTCTGGGCATTCCTGGCCATCTCCAGTCGCTTGCCGGTTTCCTCCAGCCGTAGCAGGCTCTCCCGCACCTGAAACCTGATCTCCTTCTGTCTGGCCTCCAGCATTTCGGCTGCAGCCGATTTTCCAGCCAGAGCCTGCCTGGTTTCATGGCTGCGTCTGAAACCGTCGAAAATCTGCCATTTGAGGTTCAGGCCGGTCATCCAGGCGTCGTTGTCCGAGCCAAAAGGAGTGTTGTCGGAATTCATCTGGTACGAGGCGAAAGCTCCCACCTCGGGCAGGTAGGTGCTTTTTGCCAGCTTTGCGGAAGCCCCGGCCTTTTCCAGTTCGTATTTTGACTGGCGCAGATCTTTGCGGTTTTCCAGCGCCAGCCTGGTCAACTCTTCGGAAGAAAGCACCGCTGCAAAGCCGGTGGATGGACCGCTGATTTCGATCTCTGCGTCCTCCTTTAAGCCCAGTACAATTGCCAGACGCATCCTGGCCAGTGCCAGGTTGTTACGGGAGGTTACAAGCTGCTGTTTTACTGAGGAAAGGTGTGTACGTGAGCGAAGCTCGTCCGACTTCAGGCCCACTCCCTCTCTGCCACGCACTCTTGCCAGGCGCAGGTTCTCTTGGGCCTCTGCGATGGCCTGGTCCTGGGCCTTAAGCCGGGCCTCCGCCTTTCTGATCTCCAGAAAGCTGTTGAAAACCTGAAAAGCGATCTCCTCTCTGGTTGCATCGAGTCCGGCGGATTCCCTATCGGCTTCCGCGGTTGCCAGGGCTCGGTACGGAGAGGCTGAGGGAGTATAAAGAGGCTGTTGAATGGTGATGGCTGTTCTGAAGTCGTGCTGCGTTGCTGGATGGTTGAGGTTGTTGATCAGAAAATCATTTTGGGCAAAGCGTCCCTGGTCGAGTTTCATCATGAAGACCCGGGTGGGAGAGTTGGAGGCCGTAAAAGCCTCGTCAAAGAAGATGCCCGGGTAATAGAGTGACTCGGCAATGCCAACACCTTCCTGTCCGGCCCGGGATCTGAACTCGGCTGCCCGGACGTGATGGTTCCTCTCCAATGCCATTGCTATCGCATCCCGGAGGGACAGGTTCATCGGTTCGGCGCTAGCCGTAATTACCGAAAAGAGCAAGATGGTTGTAGAAAGGATCAAGGTGCGCATAATGAACCTGTTCATGTTCCGTACAGCTAAAGAGATCTTCCGCAGTGACCGGTTATCTTTTGAATTGGTGGTTGCAGAAAAAGTAATTGACATCATGCCTATTGCTAATACTATCACATTGGCCTCAGCTTTCATTTCCTAGCCTTTTATACGAAGAAAAAGAACAGTCTCTTTGGTTTCAGGAGTTTCGCACAGCCAATGACCAGCGCCCGCTCAAAGAAAAACAAGTCAGCACCCCTCTCACCTACCGAGGCCATTCTTGAGAGTATTTCCGACGGTGTTTTCACGGTTGACATGGAGTGGCGCATTACCTCGTTTAACCGGGCTGCCGAGGAAATCACCGGCGTGCCGCGCAAGGAGGCAATCGGCAGGCGTTGCGGGGAGGTTTTTCGCTCCAGTATGTGCGGAGACGAATGCGCCTTGCAACAGACGCTGAAAACCGGAAAGCCCGTGATCGGGAGGTCCGGCTACATCATTGATGCCGAGGGTAACCGCATCCCGATCAGCATCTCAACCGCAGTTCTCAAGGATGCCACAGGTACCGTGATCGGCGGCGCCGAAACCTTTCGCGATCTTTCCGAGGTCGAACTTCTACGCCGGGAACTGGAAGGCAAATACCGGGTGGGCGACCTCTCCAGCCGCAGCCCGCTGATGCAGCGGATCTTCGAGATTCTGCCGGCCATTGCCGCCAGCCCGAGCACGGTTCTGATCCTGGGGGAAACCGGCACTGGCAAGGAACTCTTGGCGCAGACGCTTCATTCGCTCAGTACCCGCAGCCGGGGAGCTTTTATTGCAGTCAACTGCGGGGCGCTTCCTGACACGCTCCTTGAGTCGGAGCTTTTCGGCTATCGGGCAGGAGCGTTTACCGGCGCAAACCGGGACAAGCCGGGCCGGTTCAGCCTGGCAAAAGGAGGGACGATTTTCCTGGATGAGATTGGCGAAGTCAGTCCGGCCCTGCAGGTGCGTCTCCTGCGTGTGCTCCAGGAACGGACATTCGAACCGCTCGGGGCTGTAAGAAGCGAGACCAGCGACGCCAGGGTCATCGTGGCTACCAACCGTGACCTGAACGAGCTGGTCCGGCAGGGGCTTTTTCGAGAAGATCTCTATTACCGGATCAACGTGGTGCGGATCGAGCTGCCACCCTTGCGCAGCCGGAAGGAAGACATTCCTTTGCTGGTGGAGCAGTTCATCAACCGCTTCAACCATCTTCAGCAGAAAGAGGTGTCGGGAATCGCGGCTGAAGCGTTGTCGCTGCTGATGGCACACCACTGGCCCGGAAACATCCGTGAGCTGGAGAACGTTATCGAGCGCGCCTTCATTCTCTGCGACGAGGGACAAATTTCGATCGGGCATCTTCCCGAGGAGCTGCGGACTCATGGCGCGGCAGAATCGGATTGCAACCTTCGTTCGGCCCACGAGATCATCGATGCCAGGGCGATCCAGGCCTCACTGGAACGAAACGGCTTCAGCCGCCTGGCCGCAGCCAGGGAACTGGGCATCCACAAGACCACCCTCTTCAGGAGAATGAAAAAGCTCGGCATTCTCCTTCCTGAACGGGATGGCCGCTCGCGGTAGTCGCATGAAGCCCGGTGTTTCTAGCTGCACATGGGATTCTGGAAGTTTCCTTGTTTTTCTGCACAAAACGGGGTATAGGTAGCGAGTGTCAGATAACGTAATTGATATGTTTGTAAAATGATTAACAACTTCATGATTCAAAAACGTTTTTCGCTTCTGGTGTCTTTGCTGGTTGCATTCTTCCTGCCCTTCGCCGGAGTGCGCCTTCCGGATTTTGCTCGTCCTCACCGCCCCAAACCAAGTCCAAGGGCCGTCATTGAGAGCCAAGTCAAAATATCTCAAGACGCGGTCAATACCTATCCCGACTTTTTTGCCGCTACAACAAAATCCATTGAATTCCGAACCATCCTTCCCCACCGGACAACGTTTGTTTTTGCGTTTCACTCGCCCGGATTTCCACCCCTGTTTCCCAATTCCTCTCGTGCGCCTCCGCAGCTTCTCTCCTGAAAATATCTGAGCTTCGCTCAGTAATGTCCGGTTTGGTAATTGCAATAGAGTTAAAACCCTGCCTTATCCCCTCACTCGGTGGGAGAGGGGTTGATTAGTATTCCTTCTCCCCAAGGGAGAAGGTGCCCCGAAGGGGTGGATGAGGGGGATTTTGACTTACTGCAAAAAGCTAACCGGACAAAGCTGAGCTTAACTTGTTCATTTACCCCTCCGGCGCCGGAGTATTTTGTCCCGCGCATGCGGCTTGGGGTGAGGTGTATTTTTTTATCCATAACAGAGGAGAGAACACTATGAAGAGATCCGTGAATCGGCTTTTGCCGGTCTTGTGTGTAGGAATGTTCGTGTATACCGGCTGTGCCAAACAGGACGTCGTCACAAGTGGTGAACCGCTTGCTCCAACGGCGACGACCGCTCCGCGCCCCCAGAATTCGACAACAGCACAGGCAATCGACAAAGCGGCGAACACAACGTCAGCACCTCTCAACAAAGAGGTGCAAAACAAAAACCAACAATCGGACAAGCAGGCAGCAACCGATAACCTTCAAAATGCCCTTGAGAACATATACTTCAATTTCGATTCATCGGGTTTGAGCGATGCTGCCCGGCAATCGCTCGTCAAGAATTTCAAGGTATTGAAACAAAATCCGCAACTCAGGATTCGGGTCGAGGGAAACTGCGACGAGCGCGGATCGGCTGAATACAACCTTGCGCTTGGCGAACGCCGCGCTCAGGCGGCAGTCCGTTACCTGAACACTCTGGGCGTTCAGACCGGCCGTTTATCCACCATCAGCTATGGCAAGGAGAAACCGGCTGATTCCGGTCATGACGAAAACGCCTGGGCTAAAAACAGGCGGGATGAATTCGTTATTTCAAAATAGCATTTTTTATATAATGAGCCGCTTTAGTTCTTTGTAGCATTGCAAGTCCTCACCCTATCCCCCTCCCAACCTCCCCCTTGAAGGGGGAGGAGTTTAAGTTTCCCTTTCCTTTCAGGGGGGAGGAACTTAGAATTCCCTCCCCTTCAAGAGGTGGGTTAGGGTGGAGATGGGGTTTGAAAGCTAATGCCAGTATCGTCTGGGAATCATGTACGCTTTCCGCCGTAATAACGAGGGGACTCTTGCCGAGTTCCGGAAAGCGGTTGAATTGAAACCGGATTATGCGCGGCGCGCAAGGCCGATCCCGATTTGCTGGAACCGGCTGAACTGTTAAGCGGATTCAGTCCGGAGCCGGTTAAAAAAATAAAGGTGTTTCGTAAAAAGACGGCAAAAAGAGTCGCAAATCATATGACAAAAAAAGTTGGAAAAAACGCGGGAGAAAAAAGTGATCCACATCGTCGCCCTTTATAGGACTTCGAATTGCTGTAGGGTTGACGAGCGGCTTGGTGGTGGAATTATCGCTGTTCCGATACATGCTATTTCGTGGGGTGAGTTGTGCATATGAATAAATTATCCGACCATAAGAATTCCGCACTACATAGTAACCAATGCAGGCCGACTCCGGAAACCATCGAAGTCGATATAACCATTCATGTTTTCACCGTTTCGGCAACCCTGGTCGGCGTTTGCCTTACGGTTATCGGTATTTTTTTCATGAGCCGGCGGCTTTCTCATATAAAGAGTTTCGGCGAAGTACTGATCGCCTTCGATGCTCTTTTGTTTCTCGTGTCGTGCTTTTTGTCTTACGCCGCGCTTAGAATGAGGCGTATAGAGCGTCGGCATCGACAGGAGCGTTTTGCCGAGGAAGTTTTTTTTGCCGCTCTTGCCTTCATGGTTTTTATCTGCGGATTCATTATCTATGAATTGGCGTGATGCGCCATAAATGTTATAGGAGCTGTGCGATGTTGTCGATTCTAGTTGAATCGGTTGAAAATAACCGGCCAAAGATTGCAGTAACTCAAATGCTGTACGCGGGGTTAGTCGTATGAACGAATTGTTGAACAAAAAGAATACAATACCACATGGTTCCGAGGATGCGCCGTCCCCGGAGACCATAGAAGTTGATTCAGCCATCCGTGTTTCCACCATATCGATGATCATTGTCGGCATTTGCCTCGCGGTTATGGGTATTTTCTTCATAAGCTGCGGGCTTTTCCATGTAAGTAGTGTCGGCGAGGCACTGCTCACCTTCGATTCGAATTTATTCTCATGATACGGATACTTCTTATCTGCTGTCTGATTATGGGAACCGTTCACATTGCCAGAGCATCTGACGGCTGCAATGATTGTCATGGTAATCGCCAGAGGATGGAAGCGCTGGGATATGGTTCCTTCGCGGTAACCGGTCAGGAAGTTGAAACGCAGACTGGCATGCCAGCCACATGCGTCGAATGCCATCTGGGCCGTCCGGACGAAAAAGACAAGGACAAGGCCCATAAGGGGATGGCGCGACTGATCGTCGCATCGAAAAAAGGATTCACTGCCATTACGTCAGCCAGGCGATTCGCTCTCGCATATGGCACGAATCCCATGAACCGCATCTACACTCTCGTTGAAAAGAATGGCAGACAGGTAAGGGATGCATCAATAGCCGCCATTTCGTGGCATGACAAAAATTCCGGAACCTTGAGCCAGGATTTCGAAGTCATGGGGAAGACTTGCGGGACATGTCACCGGAAGGAATTTGACGAGTTTTCCAAAAGCACCATGGCGACTAATGGTAAACAGGGTCAATATAAGGGATGGATTGAGAAGGAGCGGGGGCCTCACAATTGCGGCCCCTGGTTTGACGGAAACTTTGCGTCGATGCAGGCAAACACCCAAGCCCCCATGTCGATGGAAAGCCACCAGATCAACCAAAAGGCATGCAATACCTGTCATGTCGGCTGCCTGGACTGCCATTTCAACCCGCAAAAAAAGAACCCGGCCGATCCCTCCCGCGGACCCCACACATTCGTTAAAACTCCGCAGTCCGAGAGTTGTTACGGCAATGGCCGGGCTTCCATCTGCCATGCAGGACCGGAAGACCGGCGTCGGGGGGCGGGATATTTCGGCGGCTCGTTCTCTTTTCCGGAGGGAAACGAGCCCGATGTACACCTTAAAGCTAACATCGGCTGTCTCGATTGCCACGAAAGCACCAAAAGCACCCTTTCCCTAGGTCACGGCATGGTCAAACGCCAAGCCCAGGATTCATGCAAGCGTTGCCATGCAAAGACAGTGGCCAGCCATGCAGCCTCCGTGCACAAAAAAATCTCCTGTGAAGCGTGTCACATTCAGCGGGTGGCTGGCTATCAAGGCACGTACTGGGGGCCGGGCAAACTTGCCGGAGCAACAACCCCCTATTTCAAGTTCAAGGCTTATTACGGCTATATGCCGGAACCTGTCCTGATCAGAGACCAAAAAGGACTCTGGATTCCTGTCAAACCCTTCCCCATGGCTGTCATGAACCAGAAAACATCCCCTTTCACACCGGGGCTGCATTGGCGCTTCCCGCTCGACCTCCCTGACCTGAAGAGAACTGACGATGCCTGGGGTTACGTCGGTCTGTTCGGTGGATTACCGGAAAACAACAAAGCCCTGCTCTGGATTCAAATGGACAAAACGTCCCACAAGTTGGGAAAAAGCCGGTCATGCGAATCGTGCCATGGCGCCCCGGATGGCGAGCAACGGCAGAAAGTAACCTGGGAATACAGCGATCCCGGCGCTCTTCCCTTCACCGGCAGCCACGAGGTTCTTGCCAACCGTAACGGACTGTTCATAACCGGCATGCAGTCGGAGAACATTGAGCCGGAAAAGGGATATACGCTGTCATCGTTTGCGCCGTGGGTCTATCTGAAAGATGCATGGCAGATCAAGGGAGATTTCTCGCTTCCCGTCATTAAAGACAGAAAACGTTACGAGTCGATCAGGGGAAGTCTTGATGCCGCTCGGAAAACCGGTATGGTGCATCGTTGATATACTGAATACGAGCTTGTCAGAGCTCAATAATTTGAAGGTTTACGACGTCACCGGCCAGATCTGCCCTGCGCACCGGTACCGTAGCGCCGTTGCATGCCTCTGCCGCCTCGCTCACTTCCTCCACCTCTCCAGACGGGCCGGCCGGTTTCATCGCGCAGCGTGACGGTTTCTCCGGTGGTAAGGTTGCTGATCCTGCTCGATATAACATACATGACGCCGTTCCTGCCTTGAGCTTTGGCTCCCACTACGGCGATTTCGTCATTCGGTTTCATGGCAATGCCCCTGTCGGACCAGAACCATGGTGGAGCGGTTATGGCATGGAAAACTTCCGTTCCCTGACGCATGACAATGACGACCGGGCCGCTACCTCTGACCATATTAACGGATACAACCTTCCCCTTGACTGTGGCAACCATGTTGAGATCATAGCCCTGTTCGAGGTTTAGACCGCTTTTGCCTTCCGTTTCGCCGCTTCCCCAAAAAGCGAAGCTCCGCATTGGCAAGAACATGCATGCCATGGCAAAAAAAACAACGGAAAGAGAAAAGCGGCCTGATTTCATCATGTCATCTCATTTCAACGGAGAGCCGTATCCGGTCCCATCCAGAGGCCTTACAGCATTGCCCGTCCCGTTACCGGGGCCGAGCCGTCTTCCACCGCCAGGGGCCATGCCCCGGCGGGCCATACCGGCACCCATGCCGGACCCGTCGCGCAACTGTTGCCTGGTTTGAGTCTGCGTTTGGGTAACAGTGCCGTAACGGATGCAGCTTCCATCTCTTTTCTGAGCCCGCATGCCCATTCCCATTCCCATTCCCATTCCCATTCCCATTCCTCTGCCGCCTCCCGCGCCTCCGCGCGCACTGGCTTCTCCGGCAAGTGAGAAGGCAAAGATGGCGACTATAAGCCCTACTGCCAGTTTACCGTTGTTCATGGTGATACCTCCTTGATGAATTGTTTGTCTGCAACAAACTTTTCAATCGCCATGCCCAACACTGGCAAAACACAAAAACAGTATATTCAACATGTTATCAGGACGTTGTCTGCCCGGCACCATCCTGAACGGTGCAACGGATGCACCCATGGTGAATAATCCGCACCTCTTTTTCATGCCTCACTGGTAATACCGTAGTCCTTCAGACGATACTGGAGGGTTCTTTTCGAAATCCCCAGTTCGGCTGCTGCTTTGCGCCGGTTGCCGGCGGCGTTTTTCAGCGCCTTCAGGATAGCCTCCTTCTCAAGGCTTTTGAGGCTACCCTGACATTCCTCCTGACGGGATCCCTGTGTTCCAGTCAGCGCAGCCGGTAAATCCTTCAGGTGAATCGTTCCATCTCCAACAATAACCGCGCGTTCCATGACATTCTGCAATTCACGGATATTGCCCGGCCAGTTGTACGCGGCCAGCACCGTCACTGCTTCAGTGGAAGCACCCTTTGTCTTTTTGCCGGTCTGTTTCGCGAAACGGCCGATGAAATAATCCGCGAGCAACGGCAAAGCGTCTTTTCGTTCCCGCAATGGCGGTAATTGAATGGGAAAAACATTCAGCCGGTAGAAAAGGTCCTCGCGAAATCTTTTCTCCCTGATCTCGACTTCCAGGTCCCGATGAGTCGCGGCGATGATTCTGATATCGGCCTGGATTTCCCTGACACCGCCAACACGTTCGAATTTCCTCTCCTGAATGACGCGCAGCAGCTTAGCCTGCAGGCTCAAAGGCATATCGCCGATTTCATCGAGAAAAATGGTTCCGCCCTGCGCCAGTTCGAACTTACCCCGTTTTGCCTGAAGCGCGGTGGTAAAAGCGCCTTTTTCATGTCCGAAAAGCTCGCTTTCCAGAAGATTTTCCGGTATGGCGGCGCAGTTTATCGGCACGAATCCGGCATCTTTGCGCGGGCTCAGCATATGAATCGCGCGAGCAATGAGCTCTTTGCCGGTGCCGCTTTCTCCCCGAATCACCACGCTTGCGGTTGTCGGCGCGACTTCGTTCACCAGTTTACGCACCCCGGTCATGGCTGCGCCGGAAAAAACCAGCGATTCCGGTGGAAGTCCCTTGAGAGACAATTCCTTCAGCGCCTCAAACTCCCGCTCCCTGCTGCTGCCGTGCAGCGTTTTGCGGACCAGGGTTCTCAGGGTCTCGGGATCTTTCAAGGGTTTGGTCAGGAAGTCCGCTACCCCCTCCTTTATGGCGGCAACCGCTTGCTCGATGGTGCCGAAAGCGGTTAACAGGATAAAAGGGGGAGGTTCCGTCTCCGTCCGTAACCTGTGGTAGAGTTCCAAGCCGTTCATTCCCGGCATCTTCAAATCGGAAATGACCAGATCGAATTCCTTCCGCTGCAGCTGCTGTAACCCCTCCATGCCGGTCCCGGCTTCCGATATGGCGTGTCCGTCCCGCTGAAGGATTGTTTTCAGAAGGCTTCTGAACGTGGTATCATCTTCAACTATCAAGATTCTGCCCATACATAATGCTCCTTCCGCTTAGGGTCGGGAAACGTCACCCTGAATGTCGTTCCCTTTTCCTGTAGGCTCTCCGCCACGATAGTTCCCTTGTGCTCTTCGAGTATCTTTTGACAGAGCGCCAGCCCCAACCCCGTACCCCGTGCCTTTGTGGTGAAAAACGGTTCAAAAATCCGATTCATGTCTTCCTTGGCGATACCATGGCCGGTATCCGTAACAAGAACCTGGACGTTACTTCCCGCGCGTCGTCCGGCCACCCTGAGTGTTCCTCCGTCGGGCATGGCCTGGAGCGCATTTCTGAACAAGTTCAGAAACAGTTGTTCAAGCCGGTTCAGGTTGCCGTCGATCATCAGCGAATCGTCCAGGAAGCAATCGATATCAACACCGGACGCGGCGGCTTCAGGAGAAACAACGGCGAGAGCACTCGTCACCGCCTCATGAACCGGGACCGGAACAAGAGTGCCCGATCCGCTTTGGGTATAGGCAAGCAATCCGTTGAGGATTTCCTCCAGACGAATGGCTTCATTGACAATCAACCCGGTAAACAAACCATCCTCTCCGTTCTCTTGTTTTTCCTGAAGCAGTTGGGCATACCCCTTGATGCCCGCAAGCGGATTCCTGATTTCATGGGCAATGACGGCCCCCATTTCCCCCAGCCGGGCCATCTCCCTTCTTTGCGCCATCTCCCTCTTATGCCGATCTTCGCGTACGGCATATCTGTTGAGAAGAAATACCATTCCCCAGGCAACCGTGATCAAGGAGAAAATAATAAGCGTCCCGGCCCGCGCCTTCCTGATGATGCTGTCCGACCGGTAGGTGTGCAGTCCCAAACGCAGCGCAAGCGTGGTGCCGTGTGCATGGATGGGAGTATTGGATTCATATATTTCCTCACCCGTACCCAGTAAAACGCGCCCCCCTGAAAACTCTCCCTTCTCAAAAACACCGGCCCAACGCCGGTCTTCGAGCTTTTTGCCGATCAGCGCGCTGTTTACATGAAAAAGAATGGTTCCATTTCGGTCAATCAGAGCAACATAGGCGATATCGTTGGTCTGAAAATCCCGCAGGGCAATAAATGAAGGATCTTTGGCGGTAATTGTCTCAACTGCAGCGGAAAGCGACAGGGCAAGGCCACGCAGGTTTTCCCCGGCAAGAACGGACGACATTCTGTACTGGCTTACGGCAAACCAGAAGAGAATCGCGGAGATGATAATACCGCAAAGTAGGGATACTAATTTCAGCGAATTCCGTCGTTCCAATGGTCTCATTCGTTCGGCCCCACGGAAATATTTCAGTTATCGCGCAAACTTTCCACATTTTCACATGGCAGACATGCTTATGGAACCTAACGTTCCTTCGTTCAATTGTCAAAGAAGGAATGCCGCGGAACAGGATTGAAAGCATGAAAAATGGGACATGTTGCAAGAACGTATGAGTCAGGAAAGGATGGCGGGATAGTCCCGCCATCCTTTGTGTTTACCCGTATGCTACTTACAAGCGTAACCGTCCGTCAGGGTCTGGAGAAAGGCTACGATGTCTTCTTCTTCCTGTGGCGTCAAACCAAGATTCCCGAGTTCCGTTGTATTGACATTTTCGGGCACATCAGCTGGAGGCCATAGTCCCGGAACATCACGTGTATTGTAGAAATGGACTATCTCACTGAGGGTTTTGAAATAACCGTTGTGAGAATAGGGAGCAGTCAAGGCGATATTCCGCAAGGACATCACCTTGAACTTCCCGTTTTGCGCCGTGTCGTTGACAATTGCTCCTAATCCTTTGTCGGGATAGGGGCTGGGATTCATCAGGTAGTAGGGATATTCCATGTTCTTCGGAACACCAAGGTTATCGTAGCTGAAATCGGTGAATAGCGGCGGTGTTTTGCCGTCGGCGGAAGTACTTGGATGACACGCCGAACAATTCCCTTTGCCATTGAAGATGTTCAGCCCTCTCTTTTCCTGGGCGGTCAGCGACACTTTTCTCTTCAGATAGTAGTCATACTTAGAACTGAACCTGTTTACCTGGTTTGTCCGTTCGAACGAGGCGATGGCCTTTGCGATCAGTTCATAGGCTGAATCCGTATTATCGAGGGAATCGTCTCCGTACACTGCTCTGAAAAGCCGGGCATAGGGAGCGTTTCGTACCGCCTGCACCACTCCTTCCTTGGTATTGTTCATTTCGACCGGGTTGAGAAACGGGCCTTTTGCCTGTTCTTCCAAGGTCGCTGCTCTACCATCCCAGAATTGTCCACCCGTATATTGCCCGGTGTCGGACGACTTTGCAAACACAGGACTGTAGGCGGCATAAGCCGCGCTCGGAGCATTTCTGCCCCCGAAACGTCCTGCTACGGCTCCTTCCGAAACCGGAAGATCCTGATCGGGGTCCGCATAGCCAGTCCTGGGAAGATGGCAGGAAGCGCATGCCTGCCCCACGGGATTCGACAAACTCTTATCAAAGTACAGGAGCCGCCCAAGATGTTGCTCCTGCGTGGGAGCGGAATTCTTTGCAACTGAGATGCCAGCAGTGGCAACCAACAACAGTGTCATCAAACTTGCTGTTTTCAGTAAAAAAGCACTGACTTTTTTCATCACCTTCCTCCTTCTCACGTTGGTTTGGAAAGAACGCCTCTATCACTACAGCCACCGCAATCAGTAAAGAGTTCACCTCCTTTCCTCATGATTCAACAGATTGCACGTGACTTTCACTATTCGTGCCACGTAATTAAAGTTTTTCAATTCTACAACTCTACTGACTCCAACCAGTAAAGAACGATATGGAAAGCCATGGGCACAGATGCAGACTTTGCACTATTGATGCAATTGCTGCACGGGTACGACGCCAAGTCAGGCTATGAAATATGCCGGTTATAACCGAAAAATCCTCCTAAACGGTCTTGGCCCGGCGTTTGCTGTATACTTATCTGTATTGGTACCTGAAAGGCGCAGAGGGAATTACAAAAGGAGGTTTAACATGCCTGGAAGAAACAGAAGAGGCCCTATGCCGGGCCGTGGTTTTGGAAATTGCGCGAGACATGGACAGGGTGGCAGGGAACGCATGCTTCAGGAAGATGTTATGCAGGGAACTGGACGCTCCGGCTTTGACTCGTCGTATCGGGACTCCGAAACTACCATGGAGAGTAAAGAGCTCATCAGACAAAATGAGGCTTTGCGATCGGAGCTTGACGCAATCAAAAAACGGCTTGATGAAATGGAAAACCGTACTGAAAACTAAGAACTTATCCGTAAATACATATTCCGGTCTCGCATTCCGTCTTCACGCCGTCTTTGCCCGTGCTTCAATCACAAAATCCTCGACGTAGCTTGGCTCACGCCTGCGGTTTTGTTCAATCAGTCCGGACAAATCCGACATAAATCCGGACGCGATCTCGCGGAACACTATTTGCGGACAAGTTCTAATTATTCCCCGAAGAAGGGGAGGAATATCCACAGAAAAAGATGCGAAAGGAGAACGTGATGAGACGAATCATTTGTGCAACAGCAGTTCTGGTAATGGCTTTCATGAGTATACCTGCATCCGCCCAGCCCATGCGTGGTAGTGGTGGTTGGGGAGCAGGTGGCGCCTACCAGCGGATGTACAATCAGGCGACAGTTGAGACCATTTCCGGCGAGGTACTGAGTGTTGACAAAATGATGCCTATGAAAGGGATGCGTGCGGGAATCCATTTGACGTTCAAAACGAACAAGGAAACCATTCCGGTTCACCTCGGCCCTGTCTGGTTCATCGAACGTCTCGACAGCAAAATCGAAAAAGGAGACAAGCTTGAGATAAAAGGCTCCAGGGTTACCGTCAACGGAAAGCCTGCCATAATCGCAGCCGAACTGAAAAAAGGGGATAAGGTGCTGATACTCAGGGACAGTGCCGGCATCCCGGCCTGGAGCGGTTGGAGAAAAGGCAATCTATAAGCTGAAAACTGAAATTATGGAGTGGATGCCTCAGCCGAGCTTGTTTACGGAAAAACAGAAAATTCCGACTGAATCTCCACTCCTTTTTCAACCTGCCAACGTTCCTAAAAGTAGGTTTCAGGCTCTTTCCGGCCACTGCAGTTTGCATACAACCACTCGGCAATCTGCTTGATTCGTGGGTCATCCAATGACTTTGCTTTAGCTGGGCACACTTTGACACATGCACAGCACCTTATGCATCGCTCTTTATCGATGTGTCCGGGGTTTTCCGTATCTATGGCCGCGGTGGGACAAACGGGTACACATGCACCACATTCCGTACATCGAGCTTCATTTACGGATGGTGCTATGCCGGGCAGCGGCTTGACTTCTTTGTAAGGAGAATTTCCGGGCACTTGAAGATGCCCGCTCAATTTCCATGTTGCCGCTATGAGTTTTGCACGTATCGCTTTTCCGAACTCTTGCGCCTTTGCCATGTCATCCGCATCCGGTCTGCCTACTGCTATTGGCAGTTCAGCAGTTGAATAGGAATGTTCGCCGATAAATGCTCCGGCTGCAATTGGCCTGAAACCGGCTTCCAGAGCAATATCCCGCAACTCGATGAGGGCATCCTCGTATTCCCGGTTCCCGTAGACCACGACAATAATGGCAGGCACGCCGTTACCTTGAATCTGTTTAAAACGGGAAACCATAACAGATGGTAGTCTGCCCGCATAAACCGGGGCACCGATGATTGCCAGATCTGTAGTGGTCTTCTGGTTGCTCTGAGCACAGGTAACGGGTTGGGTTAGATCACAATGTTGAATTTTTGAAGTTTGAAGCCCTTGAGCAATTCCTTCGAGCACCTTCCTGGTAGTTTGAGTCGGAGAAAAATAGATTAGTTCAGTCGATTCGATATTCATGTTGCATCTCTTTCGGTTGTATTTACTCCAGCTTAAGAGCACCTTAGGTCTGTCTTAGTTCTCTTCTGATACAGCGGCTTTATTGAAATAGTATTATGATCAGCCCATCCATTCCTCTGGAAGGTTCCTAAATTTTTTCTCACCTACATACACCCCTTCGCCCAGCAGCGTCAAGATATTCACCTGATTACGGCAGTTCAATGAGCTGGATGAACTCCTCTTTTTTAACCTCATCCACAATCCACGAACAGGCCTTGAAACAGCGGTCGCGGGTTTTGCCCGATACGATCGCCAGAAGCACGGAATCGCAGGCATGGACGGTACCCAGACGATGCACAAGCAGAACCTGGTTGAGCCGGAAGCGCTCATGTGCCTGTCCGGCAATAGCCTGCAGGCGGCTATCCGCATCGTCGCACAATGTTTTAAGTTCAACCTCGCTGAAGCCGGGAACCTGCTTTCCCGGTCGCTTAACCCGTCCGTGGTGCAAAACGATTGTGCCGGTGCCATCAGTTTCCCGCTCCAGAAAAGCGCGGTATAGTTCGAGGTGGTCAAATGGTTGTTTTGTGGCAAATGCGCTGATCATGGTACTTACCTCCCGAAGGGACAGATGCGCTCCAAGTCGAGCAGAGCCGCAACCCCGGAAATGGTGTTGCCGAAGAAAACCACCGGCTTGCCGGCCTCATGGAAGCGAGCCAGAATTTCGTTGATGGTTCCGTTGACTACGCTCGACCCGGTAGCCAGGCCGACGTCGCACCACTTCACCAGCTCCGGCAGATCCTTTTCGCCGTCCATGATGATAACCCCTTCTTTGCTTAAGCCGATATTGTCCGGGTTCAGGTCCAGCACCCTGACGGACACGGCTCCGAAGGCTCCGGTCAATCCTTTTAATATGGCCGGCTGCAGGCCGATCAGGCTGTAGCGGCAGGCGCCAAAACGTTGGCGAAGCAGTTCCGGCATCTCCGCGCCACATTTGGACGGTTCGTCGTCCTTGCAGTGGATGACGCCGGAAGCCAGATCAAGATGGCCTAGCACGGCATTCAGACTGGCGGTGAACAAGGCGCGTCGTCCCGTTTTCCCAAGATCCAGCTCCAGCAGTTCCCCAAGTGTTCCCTCCCAATTTCCCGGCGTGTCGGTAAAACTCTGACCGGCAGTGCCGAGGAAGCATGCTTCGATCACCCGTTCCTTCCCTTTTTTGATGACGAAGGTTTCGTCCGCTGTTCCAATAGCTTCGTCAGGGGACAGTACTCTGACAGTAACCCGTTCGTCAGGAGCAAGATCGTACTCGGCTACAATGCGTTTCAGTTCCGACCGCGCCTTTTCCAGAATATCCATTATTTTTCCTCTCTTTTTGTGGTGTGGCGATATGTCTGTTCAATGAACTTCGAATCCGTATTTTTTTAAAACCCTCGTTGCTTCCGCGGACCGGAGGAACGCGTAGAACTTGACGGTTTCAGGCTGTCCGGCTCCTTTGACGGTCATGGCCATTGGATATACGACCCGTGGATACAGCTCCTGGGG